>ERZ1370068.6810-contig-5769_pt1 | contig 46222 bp, 71 predicted proteins | sample MGYA00561227_ERZ1370068 | MGnify/ENA primary metagenome ERZ1370068 (study PRJEB38410, sample SAMEA6850437) | metagenome | study: Metagenomic assessment of the ecological functions of the soil: analysis of the soil microbiota associated with the... | reverse complement strand
AAGATTGCTTAGGGTCATCGCCACATAGGGCAGGAAAGCTTCCTGTTTTTGTGCCAACTCTCGGTAAGTCTTCAGCGCCTCGTGATACGTCTCTCGTGCTTCCCTCCTCCCGGTTTTGCTCGCTTTGAAGGGCCCCCAAATTGTTCGTAGCGCCATCGCCAGATACGGCAGATAAGCCCCCCGGGTCTTGCTGGGCTAGGGTCTCGGTAGGTCTTCAGCGCCTCCTCATACGCCTTGCGCGCCCTCATTTTCCCGATCCTGTTCGCTATAAAGGTTCCCAAGATTGTTCAGCGTTGTCGCCACGTAGGGGAGATAGGCCTCCGGGTTCCTCTGCGCTAACTCCCGGCGGATCGTCAGCGCCTCTTCATACTCCCTGCTCGCCTCCTCCTCCCGGCTCTGTTCACCATCAAGGATCGCAAGATTGTTCAGCGTTGTCGCCACGTAGGGGAGATAGGCTTCCGGGTTCTTCTGAGCCGAGTCCCGGCGGATCGTCAGTGCCTCTTCATACCCCCGCGCGCCTCCTCCTCCCGGTTCTGTTCACTATCAAGGATCGCAAGGTTGTGGAGTATTGTCGCCACGTAGGGGGAGATGAACCTCCGCATTCTTCCGCGCCAACTCCCGACGGATCGTCAACGCCTCTTCATACGCCTCTCGTGCCCGATTCCGATTCTGTTTCACCATCAAGGATCCCAAGGCTGTAGAGCGTCATCGCCACGTCGGGCAGATAAGTCTCCGGGTCTTTGCGCGCAGAGCTCCCGACGGATCTCCAGAGCCTCCTGTACGCCGTTCGCGCCTCTTCTCCGCGGTTTCGATCGCTATCAAAGGTCCCAAGGTTGTGAAGGGCTCTCGCTACCTCCGCGGCATCTCCCTCACCCCTTGCCAACTCGAGGCATTTCTCATACAGGACTTCCGCGGTTCCATAGTTGTCGACATCCTGAGCAAATCGGGCGAACGCAAAGTTTGTCTCAAAGCTCTGCGGCGCCCTTTCAATCGCCTCCTCGATGCGCTTCGTACGCCTCCTCGAAGTTGAATTCGAGCGTCAGCAGTCGGGCATACGCTGCGGGCGCCTGGGAAGTCCCACGGGCAACTGGCGATTAAAGGTCGCAGCATTACTTTGCGAGCCTGTTCGGCGTGCAGAGGGCGTCGCCAAGATCTTCACGCGATCACGCCTTAGCAACCAGAGCTGGACCGCTTCTGGCGTCCCGCTTGTCGCCTTGCGGCCCGGACTCTGCGGCGATGCGCCGCAACTCTTGCCCGTTAAGGATCTCAATGGCTTCAGCGATCTTTCCGTCAAGGAAATGTCGCATCGCAATGCCATAGAGCACCGGGAGCCCCCTCCAAGGTCTCTGCCGGCCAATTCTTCGGGCTATTCCTGTCCGTTGTTGCCATGGCCCGCCTGCGCCGCTCCCGAAGTTCGTTCAACTCCTCGTCGGCCGTCTGGTCCTGCCTCGCCTCAACTTCCCTAAGACGCCTTTTGCAAGTCTTCTCGATTTCACGGCATGCACATCACCCGGTAGAAGCGCCGGGCCATCTCTTCGTAATCGCCGTCCTTACACAGCAAAATGGCGATCAACCCCGTTTCTGGCGTTGTCAGGTAGGCGAATCTCTAGCTGCAAGTCGTTGACGACTTCATAGCCTTTCTACCTACCACCAAGCGTACGTGCTCGCCGGCGCTCTTCTGCGGAAATTGCAGCGTGAAAATGCCCAGAGAATTCGACGTTGCGTCATTCGCGCCGCTCGCACTGACTTACGTCTGCAGCTGGCTGCCCCCTATTTCATCGCTGATGATCAGGCCTTTCAGGTCGGTTCCACCGAGATGCCCCGCCACCGCCAGAAGCATTACAACCACTTACAAAAAGCGAATCGCCGAGCATACGCCGGCCCGCGCCTTGCCACCGTTCCCATCGCTCCGTTGGAACCGTGTGCCATCTTCCAGTCGGGTCGGGGCGTAGTCAGGCGCCACCGTCGCGGACGCACTCCTTCTCGGCGCATCGCCCTGCGCCACCCTTCCCAGTTGACCGGCTCGCCTTTCGACTCGTCACTACCAGTAGACAGCCTCTCCCTTTCTGGCCTCTCTTCGGGCTTACTATATTTTTTTGCTTTTAGCTTTAATAGTCACAGTGCGTGGATCCCTTTTAGATCTCGAAATACAACCCACGAGAACCCGTGAGACTGCTGCCTGGAATTGGTTTGGCTTCGACTTCGAATTTGTATGCCTTTCCCGCCTGCGTTCGTTCATAATAACCGTCGGATCAGGGCCTGAACGTCAATGTTCACCGATACGGTAACTCCCACGGGCATCTCGAACGAAACAAGATACGTTCCTGTGAGTAAGCACCTGCGAGTTTTCGCTGGCGCGGAATCGCTGCTTCGGCCCGGAAGTGGCTGAGGCTGAACGACAATAGCCTGCTCAATCTCCTGAGCGCGTGCGGATACGACTCAGACCGAGCAAGGCGACGGCGGCAAGGAAACGGGCTTTCATCCAATGGCTTCTAACGGCTGTTTCTCGTTAACGAGCAAATATCGGGCATATTGATCGCGCTTACCGGGAAGTGCGGCGGCCAAACGATCTTGTTGATCTCCGCTCGGATCGACACGAATCCTTGCTACAAACTATGGCACGGGCTTGAGCGAGAAACGGAATGCGAGCCACACCTGTGGTTCAACTGCTCTGGGGGACTCTTCTTCTTCGAGCGCTTGATCGCATTGCATCTTCAGACGCCGTCATTGTTTTAGAACGGTTGGACAACGGTGCTGACAGTTCAAGGTAAATTAGGCCCGAACGATTACAATTTTGTCATCATCGGGGCCAGCGACAACGCCGGCCATCTGAAGCTCTCGGTTCGCTGGCGTAGCGAAACGTGATCGAGTCAATTCCTGCCGAGCGATCCGGCCCACGTCAATCGGTGACAGGGCTATTCACTTGACTCAACCGACCCCAAGATATAGCGGTCTGGAGTGGCCGAGGATTATCCGCGCACATTGGTGGAACTGGAGAGGCGCTTTTCCGACGATGCCGCGTGTCGGCAATATCTTTTCGCGTTGCGCTGGCCGGCAGGCTTTCGTTGCCCTCGATGCCAGCGCGAGAATGCTTGGCCGATTTCGCGCGGACTTTGGCTTTGCACAGGCTGTCGGACGCAAGTGTCGGTGCTCGCGGGAACCGTGTTTCAAGACACTCATCTTCCCCTGACGGTATGGTTTCGAGCGATGTGGCACATGACCAGCCAGAAGAATGGAATGAGCGCGCTTGGCCTCCAACGGGTTCTTGGACTGGGCAGCTACAAGACGGCGTGGCTGATGCTCCACAAGCTGCGCCAGGCGATGGTGCGCCCCGGCCGGGAGCGTTTGCGAGGCGTGGTGGAGGTAGATGAAACCTACTGGGGCGCAACCGAATCTGGGGGAGCAACCGGCCGCCTGATCTACAGCAAGGTGCTGATCGTCGTCGCAGCCGAGCAGGACGGCAAAGGCATCGGTCGCATCCGCATGGCACGAATCCCCGATTTCGACCGGGCAACGCTTCATGGCTTCATCCGATCGTCTGTGGAACCCGGGAGTACGATTCGCACTGACGGGCTCAACTCCTACCGTGAGATAGAAGGATACGTCCATAACAGGAAGGTCCAACGTCGTCTCAAGCACGGGGAGCATATGCTTCCAAGAGTCCACCGAGCGGTTTCCTGCTCAAGCGGTGGATGCTCGGAACACACCAAGGAGCCGTCCGGCACCAGCACCTCGAGGATTACCTCAACGAATTCGTCTTCCGCTTCAACCGGCGCAAGTCGGCGTCGCGAGGAAAGCTCTTCTACCGGATCGCACAGCAGGCCGCCCAGATCGCTCCGACTACTTACGAGAAACTGGTCCGGCCACAAGATCTTGTGCATGGTTGAGTCAAGTAAATAGCTCCTAATCGGTGATGACAACGCTCTTTCGATTGCGAGTGGTCGCGTCGGGCGACAAACATATCAGCCAGCGCTCGTAGGCGTCCGGCCGCGTCAGCGCTCCTCGTAGATGAGCAAATCGGCTACAGGAATTTCGTCGTTCGCACCGAAGCGGCTCAGAAATCTTCAAACCCACAAACGCCACGCAACTGCTTGAGAGTTCTGAGGTCGCCTGAAGCCGTAGGGCGGCCTGCGCAGAATGCGGCTGCTGAAAATGTTGAAACGCAAAAAGGCGCTTCCGCCAACAGCTCCGAGAAATGGAAAGGTCGCTAACCCGGCTGGCTGCCATTGCAGCGCGCGGAAAACGCAACGACACGTTTGTCCCTGCCAAGATCGTCTTCAATCTGAGTACCCTCCTCCTGAACCCCCATGGAGTATCCAGCTGATCGATTTGACGATCGCCAATCCCGCAAACCGGTTCCCTCGTGAAGCATGTCGGGAATCGCCGACGCGATAGAACTCGGTCAAATATCTCTTCCGAGATGCTCAGCGAGCAAATGCCCGGGCCGCGGTGTCGCCAACGCGCGCCACTTCGACGCACTCCTACCTCACGCTCGCCGACTGGATATCGTCACCTTCCTCCCGTAGGCGTGTATTGAGCGCATTGGAGAGCAGGTTAGTCAACGCCCGTCTGAACAAGATGGAATCGACATTCGCCAACGCGTGCCTGAGACATGCGACTCTATCGACCGCTCTGGGCTTCGGCCTCACAAAATTCGATGATGCTCTCCACCTCCCGGCGCACCGTCGAGGAGTCGAGATTCGATGCGAGTTTCGAGCGTTCAGCCCTGGCAAGGAAAAGCAAGCTCCTCGATCATGCGTGACAGCCGATTGAACTCTTCCAGACTCGATTCGATGATCTCCCGCGTCATTTGGCGCCGACCTGATTTGCAAGCGCTACCTTCTGCCTCGCCCCCCAGATTGAAAATAGGGTGCGGAGTTCGTGCGCGAGATCGGCGTGAGAATTCGTGAGAGTTGTCTGAGCAGGACGTCTCCCAACCGATGAAGCATCTCGTCAAGAAGCCCGCGGCGAGAGGCGCAAGCTCCTGCGGCCACTTGTTTCCGCCTACACGTTCGTTGAGCTGGCTAGCTTGAATTCGCGCTGTTGCCGCAGCCAGTCATTCTCTAAGCGGACGCAGCCCACGGCGCGCTACCACCAAGGCGGTTCCCGCCGAGGCGCCAACCCCGCAGAGCAGCACCATTGGCAAGAGCAAACTCGAAAGGCCCGCTTGAAAGTCTGATCGTCCGTTCGATCCTGGGCAATCTGAAGGATGCAGGGCCGACCGGCCTCGCGGCCGATTTCCAGCGCGTGAGGACATCACCAGAAACAACTTCCCTTCCGCCGTCTCAAAATCAATCGCTTCGGTTCGAGCGGCTGGGGAATCGGGCGGATCAGCGAAGGGCTTCCGGCGGAAGCCATTTTCCAAAAGGGGACGTTCCGCCAGCATCTGGCCCTGTTCATTCAGGATGCGCACGAAATATGGAGCCCGTCTCTCATGCTGGCCCAGATGAACCTCGCGCTTCAGTAATCGCCTGGGCATCGGTCTCGTCACGCAAGTCCGCGGTGATCGCGCGCAGCTTGTCAATCAGGAATTCCCGGTCTTCCATTCATTTGGCGAATCACCAGCCAATAGAGAACGCACATCGTGGCCAGGAAGCAACAAGGCTGTCGTGGGTGGTGTAAAGGCCGCCAATCGCGCCGTGATCGACCACGACTTCGCACCCAGAATCCGTGAGCCAATGGCCGAAGACGAGCGATCAGCGCGCTTCAAGAACATAGCCGATGCCGCGCACCGTATGAATGAGCTTCTTTTCAAAGGAGTCGTCCACTTTCGCCCTCGTCTTCGAATCGCCGCCTCAACCATATTCGTTCCGGTATCAAAATTGATGTCCCAAACGTGCTCGGCAATGCTGGCCCGCGAGACGACGTCAGGGAGAACTGCGCTGAGATATGCTAGTAGGTGAATTCTTGCGGTGAGTTGCTGACCGCGGCCGGCGCGCAGCGCTTTATGGAGCCGCGGATCGATCTCCAGATCGCCGATCCTGACGGTCGACTCTTGCCGAACGGGCCCGCGCTTCAGGATCGAACGAATTCGCGCGAAGAGTTCGGAGAATGCAAACGGCTTAATCAAATAGTCATCGGCGCCCAATCCCAAACCCTTTACCTGATCCCGAACGAGGTCCCGCGCCGTCAGAAACAATACCGGCGTGTGCAGGCTGGCATGCGCGGAGTTCCGTGATAATCGATCCATCCGTCGCGACTCCGGAAGCATGACATCGAGAACGATCAAGTCATGATTTCCCGCGCGAGCAGAAAGCAGTCCGTCCCCGCCATCTCCTCGGCGGCCTCCACGAAAAACCACGTTCCGAAAGCCCTTTCGCAGGAAGGCCGAAGTCTTCTTCTCATCTTCAACGATCAAAATTCGCATGCAAATCTCGACAAAGTAGAGCCCACGGGAGTCGAGCCAGGAGGAGGAAGGGAAAACGCGTCTACTGCGCAGTGTTTTCAGCAATGACCCATTCTGCGAAGCTGATTTCAGGCGTCCAAGAAGGTGGCATGACTTCCCGGCACGCTGTCACGGGCGACGAATGGAGATTGCCGTCCTTTCAATTACCGTTTGAGATGATGTAGCCTACCGGATAAAAAGCGGCTGAAAGTCGCCCTTTCGTCAACCTCGCGATTTCTTCGGTCTGGTGGCTCGATAGCCAAAAGGCAGTGCGGACCATTAGAAATTTGTCTCAGAACCTGTGAAAAATTAGAAAGCGCCGCGCGAGACGTAAGAAGCGCCGCTGGCAAGTGCGCACGCGCGGCGCATCCCCGCAGCGGGCTGTAACCGAGCGGGCAACGCGGCCAGACGGCCTGTCTTGCTCTCGCCCATAGGGTTGCGTGTCTTTTGGCTTGGCCTGCGCTGCTCGGGCGGGACAGCCGAGCGAAGGGAGACAGCCTGCCGAAGGCAGCCCGCAGGGCGATGCAAAGCATCGGCAACACCGCTGCGGGTATTGCCGCCGCCCTCACGCCTTGGCCAAGCCAAAAATCCAGCAGCAACGCGGAACTTTGTGATTTTTTCACAGGTTCAGACGGTCCCGGCCCGGAAACCACTGGTGGTGCTGATGCCGCCGCGGGCCCAGGTAAGTGACATCGAACTCAGCGGCGACCGGCGGCAGGCCTTCATAGGTGCCGGAGGTCACCACCACGTCGCCCTCGGCGCTGTAAAAGCTCTGCGCAAGGCCACGAAGTCGACGTGGTATTGCTCCACCCCGTTTCGATGAATCTGCGGACGACTTCGGAAAGGAGATCGTCCCCATCGAGAGTGCCGCGAGCCGCTTCCGCAATGGTTTTGGTGTTCATATCTTGTGCAATCTTGGGAAGAGGGGCGGCAACGCCTGAGTCCAAGCTCAACCGTCGCCTCAATTGAGAAGCTGCGGTGGAGCGCCTTTGGGCTTCTCGTCTCATTCCAAGGTTATCTCTGTTTCGCTGGACGGTTGGCGCACCGATTTGGAAAGCCCGCCTTCGGCAACGTCCCGAGAAGATGGCCTTCATCCCACCGTTTGCTTCGATCCCCATCTTCCTCGGTCACTCAATGGGCGTCTGCGGGCTTCCAACGTTCTTGAATCTCGCCGTCGCACAGGGCGCGATAGGCCTGGGCCACCGGAAGCTTGGAACCGTAGGCGAGAACGGCTTCCTCAGCTGCGCCATCTTTTCGATTTCAACCGTAAAGGGAATAACCGTCTTCAAGAACGTCGGAGGCTACTTCGCGGGCAAATTCGCGATCGTTTCCTGGTGGATTCGGTTTCTGGTTTGCGCCATCGAAAAGAACGGAACCAGAATCTCGGTGGGCAATTCCATTTCGCCGAAAAATCCGAAGAGTTGCTCCAGCGTGCGGTTCCGGAAAAAGCGGTGTCGGAATGACTCGGCACCAGGATAAGGTGCGAGGCGCGAAAGACATTCTCCGAGAGAAGAGTGATGTTCGGGGACAGTCGAGAATGACGTAGTCGTAGCTCGCGGCGAGGTCGTTCAGAAACCAACGCAGCTGCTTCCGAGATTTTCGCATGCGGTCCAAAAGGAGATCAAAATTGCGATAAGCAAGATTGACGGCAGGATGTCCAGGCCGGGGTAGTCGGACTCCGCGAATATTTTCCCGGAGCCCCGCCTCGTTAAGATCGTCGGCTTTCTTTTTGAAATTTTCCCCGGGCTCACCCGGAAGAAGAAGGCGGCAGCTCCCTGCGGATCGAGGTCAAAGGAGCGTGCGCTTGCCCGCCTGCTGCATCGCGTAGGCGAGATTCACCGAAAGAGCCGTTTTGCCGACCCCGCCCTTGATGCTGTAGGAGGAGATGACCCTCATCGCGCCGCGGCATCCTCCGCCGAATCTGCAGCCAACGCGTCGGAGTCAAGGTAAGCTGCCTTGACCGCCCTGGCGACTTGAGGCGCGCAGAAGTCGTCGAGCGTGTCATGGAAGCGCTTCCGTTCGGTTTGCTGGCCCTCGTTGAGGAGCGCGATAAGCCCCCAGCGACAAGGCGAGTCCTTCGTGATTTCCGCCCGTCTTGCGCTTCTGCTCCCAATAGTCGAGCAGCGCGCGCTGCTGAACCGAGTAGTCGTTGAACAGGCCCAGGCTGGTTTGCAGCCGGCGCAATTGCTTCCTCGATATGTTCGGTCTCGTCGGATGGGAGCAGTTCCCCAAAGAACTCAATCAGGTAGCGCAACTTCTTGCACTGAATGCGCACCTGGTGCACCGCTTCATCCGGCGTGTCCGCGCCGAGCGAGCGTTCAATCTTCACGATCCTCTTGTAGCTCTTGTAGATTCGCTTCGCCACCACAGGTCCCATCGGCGCTGGGAAACGTCGGTGTCCGGAAGATCGACCGGCTTCGAGAAGAAGCGTTCCAGCCGCTCCATCGACTCCCGGTAAGCGGCCGATTTCAGGTGACCGACAACCTTCTTGAGCGCGCCGCGGCGACTCCCGCGCAAAATCGCGGAACATCTCTTCGAGCGAGGGTCGAAGCGGCGCGGGAATCATGGCCGTGTAGTTATCCCGGGCCAACAGATAGACATCCAGGTCGCGCAAACGATTGGTCACGTCGCAGCATTCCGCGAAGGTGGTTTTGAACTCCTCGGTTTTCCCTCGGGATAGATGCCCTTGATCAGGCTCAGCACGGACCGAATCTTGCGAAGGCAAATCCGATAGTCGTGCAAAAACTCGGTATCAATATCGTCGATGATGCCGGCCTCGTTCTGCCGGGCGATGCCGAGAATCTTGTGGATAATACGGCGCGCGGTTTCCCGGGCCGGCAACTCCGGCGCCAGGTCGAAAGCCGGCCGCAATGTATACTGCCGCGGCGCGGTTTCCTGTTGGCGCAAAACACCGTAGGTGGACCTTCCCGGATCTCCGTGGCCCCGAGAGTGCGGAGAATATCTGCGGCCCTCTCGGCGTCCGTCTCATACCCTCGCAGCGGCTTAAAGTGGCAGAGCGTAAAGAATGGCTCCGCAGTTTCGCGTATGGGGAAGAGGCTGGTAAGAACAAATCGAAAGACTGTTTTCTGCGCTTCGTTGAGCAGTTCAACGGGCTGTTTCGCGAATGGAAAGGCGCGCGATCCGAATCAGGCTCCTGATGCCGAGCAAATCCTTCAACTCCTTGCGGAGCCCTCCTCGGGGAACTTCCACTCAAAGCGCGGCACGCGTTTCGCAGACATTGGCACGATCTGTCGGACATGGCCGATCCAGTCATGATCCCGCTCGCAGAGTCGCAGCTGCCCGTTGGATTGAAGGAGCAGCCGGTCTGCAAACCAAAGCCCCCACTCGAAAGTGTCGTAAAACGTCGCCTTGGCGAGACGTGGCTCTCCGATCCGCACCTGAAACGCCGGCTCCAACGCGGGCCCGCAGTCCCTCGATCGCCAACTCACCGGGGATCTGGCAGTTTCTTTGCGTTATGCCGTCGTTATCCAAGGAAAACAGTCTAGCCTGCTAAAGAAAACTGGCAATCCGAGCATTGCGCGGAACGGCCGTCTCGATCGCGGGTGGGCAAAACGACACCCCGCCTCGTTTTCCGGGTCGGGTCACACCCCTGGCAGCCGATCGAGGAAGCCAGCGGGAATTCCTTCGCGGGACCCTCGCCCTTGGCCGCAGCGGTTCTGATGCGCCACCGGGCGTTCAGTCGACCGAAGCGGAACCAGCCTAGTCATAGGGCGAACGCGTGCAGTTTAGTTGCGGCCGGGACCGGTTCCCTCGGCGAGGCGACGTGCACGGTGAGGTCCCCGGCAAGATCCTCAATGCATCGGGTGACGAGAGCCGTCCAGCCTGTCTGATGAGAGGCCCCCAGGCCCCGCCCGGTATCTCCGTGGAAGAACTCGTGGAAAAGGACGAGGTCCTTCCAATGTGGATCTCGGTAATAGAAACGGCAGCCTCCAGTGGCAAGGCTCTGGCCCCGGAGGCATCCGGCAGAAACAATCTCGTGAGACGCCGCGAAATTTCTCGGCCACCTCGTTGAGGTTCATCCGCACGCTCTGAACCGGTGGGACACTCGATCACGAAGGTATCGCCGTAGAAATGGTGATAGCGTTCGAGCGCCTCGAGCAGGAGATAGTTAATTGGAAACCAGATCGGGCCGCGCCAATTGGAATTTCCTCCAAACATCCAGGAGGGGAGTCTCCCGCGGCATATTCCACGGAATACGATTGTCCGCCAATTTCCATGCGACACGGGTTTGCCCGATGAGTCGCAGAGAGCGAGCGGATGCCGTGCGGCGAGAGAAATTCCGTTTCATCGAGGAGCCGGCTCAATAAACACCCGAGGCGGTCGCGGTTGGGGAGAGCGGAGCAGGCTGCTCATCTGCTCGTCGGAGCGAGCATACACCGGGTAATCAGCCTCGCAAGATCGGGCCGGCATTTCAAAACCACTTGGATGCGCTTTCCGAAGCCCTTGAGCTTTTCGATGTGAGCGTCCTCAAGCACCTCGACGGCAATCATTGGGATTGAGGCCACCATCGAGCGAGTGCGACTCACTCTGCCGCGACCCATCGACGCGCAGGTGATCGTAGTAAAAGCCGTCGTCCTCGTCCCAGAGCCCTGTTCCATCGAAGTGGTTGATGGCGTCGGCGATCGAAATAAAATGCCTCGAAGAACTTGGAAGCCATATCTTCGTAAATGGATTCGCCAGTTCCAGGGCGATCGCCAGCATGGTTAGTCAATAAAACCCCATCCACGCGGTGCCGTCGGCCTGCTGAAGATATCCGCCCGTCGGTAACGGCTCTGGACCTGTCGAAAATCCCGATATTATCCAAGCCCAGAATCCTCCGGAGAAGAGGTTGTGGCCTTCATGGTCCTTGCGGTTGACCCACCATGTGAAATTGAGGAGAAGCTTTTGAAACGCGCTCCTCGAGAAATTGGCGGTCGCGCGATTCCGCCGTGCCGTGGAGATCTTGTAGACCCGCCACACCGCCCGGGCATGCATCGGCGGGTTCACATCGCCAAATTCCCACTGTAAGCGGCCAACTGGCCGTTGGGATGGCGTACCACTCGCGCAGGAGGATCGTGAGCTGTTGCTTGGCAAAGCGACGGATCAATGCGGGCATAGGGAACCATGTGAAAAGCCAGGTCCAGAGCTGCGAACCACGGGTATTCCCACTTGTCCGGCATCGAGAGAATGTCCTTGGCGAAGAAGTGCGACCATTGTGAGTTGCGGCCGAATTTCCGGCTCCTGGCGGAGGCATCCTCGTAGGGGATCGCCGGTCAGCCAATCCTCCACGACGAAGTGATAGACCGTTTGGTCCAGACCAACCCGGCGTAGGCTTGCCGCGCTACGTTCTTCTGTTCGGGCGCCAGCGCCGCGGGAATGGTTTCGTCGTAGAACTCATTGGCTTCCTGAATGCGGGTGGCGAAGGTCCGCTCAAACCGGTTGAGTTCAAACTCACCCAGCTTCTTTGACCGGCGGCGAAGTTCGAGCTTTGACCTCATGCTGCCCGCGGGCAGGAATCTCCATCCGACAAAGGGCTGCCGTCTTGGTGCCGGAATTCCGCGGATTGACAGCTTGCCGGTCGCCTTCGCACAGCCAGGGATGAAACGAGTCCTTTACGTAAGGAGAATAGTTCGGCAGGTCAAAGCAGAACTCCTGGTTTGTTTCGTTGTCCGTGAAGAGAAGCCTGTCCGGTTCAATCCTCCATCAGCTTATTCAAAGTCCTCCAGCGTCTCACGCGAGCACGCCACCCGCCGCGGCCCTGTTTTCCAAAGCCGTGGCTTGAGAGTGCATCCCTCATGCTTGCAGCCCCACGACCAGGTATTTCGGAACCACAAGGTGGGCAGAACTGTCCAGCGAAGAGGCTTGCGGGCCGCGGTTGGCAATCGTGATCCGGATGGCAACGTCATCCGGATCGTGTTTCGCATACTCGACAAACACGTCAAAGTAGCGTCCCTCGGCGAAAATCTCCATGTCGGTGAGCTCTGAACTCGGTGGAATCCCTTCCGCGCCGGATCTCACGCGTAACCTCGGCTGAGTTTGTAGAGTCGAGGAGTGGCGCGGTGAAGTTTAGGCGAAGCCTTAGCGGAGACCAGCCCTTTCGGTTGCTGGTGCCTGAATAGCTTGCCGTGCTCGCCGTTTCCACTCCCCGCTCATCAAACCGGACGTGCGGATTTCCCGCATCCGGCTTTCGGACAAGGTAATTCATGCTGTCGCCCACGGGAGATTGCGCGTCCTGCGCTCAAGCTGGAGCAGACCCAACTCTTCGTGCAGGTAGGTCGCCGGATAACGAATGGGGTGAACACCCCGACTCCGGTGTTTGCCGTTCAACCATTGGCGTAGCCGATGGCGGGCGTGATTGTCCACCGCCCGCTACGCTCGGCTCACGGCTCCAAGGCAGAAGTAGTTTCCCCAGCCTTGCAGCTTCCGGTTGATTTCCCCAACGACTGCGGCGGCAGGTTTCCGATAAGACTGACTCCGCGTCATCGCGCCGATCTCTGCGCAGATGGTCCTCGTTGACTTGCGGGAAGGCCGTGTGCCTATGAAGGCTCGACCCGTCCGCACCGAGTAACATCGCCCGATCGTATAACCCAGGAAGTCGAAAGACTCCTCGGGCACACGGGCTATGCGCGTCTTCTTCTCGTTCCCCGTCAGCTTGAGCGCTGTCATGATTTTCTGCATCTGTTCTTTTGCCCGCGTCGCTGTTCCGCGACACAGGATCACGAAATCATCTGCATAAACCACCACTCGCGCTTTGAGCCGCTTCTCGTGGCCGCACTGTTTCCATCCCAGCACGAAGCGCCGCATGTAGAGGTTGCTCAATAACGGCGAAATCGGTGCCCCTTGCGGGTGCCGCGTCCACTGTCCTTTGCGACGCTACGCCGGCGCTTGCCGCCGTGCCCGTCGTCCTCCTCTACCGACATCTCCAGCCAGACTTTGATCAGTCCAAGCAGAGCACCGTCGCTGACTCGTCGCGCTATGCTTTTCATCAGTTCGTGATGCGGGATCGAATCGAAATACCCGCTGAGATCGCAATCGACCACTTCGCGGTATCCCCGATTCAACAGCCCGTGGATTTCCCGCACTGCGCCATGCGCACTGCGTCCAGGCCGATACCCATATTGCTCTTCGGCCAGATCAGCCTCAAAGATCGGTTCCAATATGATGACCGCAGCCATCTGCACGAGCCGATCCCTAATCGTTGGGACAGACCATTCAAACTGCACTTGTGGCCCATGCCGCTTTGGGATCGGCGCTTATCACCCATCCATTTCACCCACTTTCAGGGCAGCGTTTTCCATCCTCAAGACCAGGAAGATCGGCGGACAGGAAGTCTTAAGTCTCTACGACGAGAAAAGAGGCAGCCTGTCCATTCCCGCGACTGGACCGATCAAGCCGTGCTTCCCCGTACTCGGGATTGATTGAGCCGGCACCCATTCTCGACGTGCGATGCTTGCTGAAGCTTCACGATCTGGTTCGAACTGTAACAAAAAGGATTGACGATGACTGAAAATGCTCTTAATATCCGACCAGTTTTATAACTGGTCTGACAATGAGCAGTTCCGATCCCACTCCCACGCTACGCCAGCGACGCCAGGCTTTGGTCAAGCAACTCGAGCGGCTCGAACCGTTCGTTCTCCGCGGTTCCTTGATCGAACGCTTCAAACGTTGTGGCAAACCGGGCTGCAAGTGCGCCCAAGGCCCCGGTCATGGCCCCAGATATACTATTTGTCGGTCAGCCTGCCCGGTGCCCGCCCCGAGATGGATTACGTCCCGGTAGATACTCTCAACAAGTTTCCGAATACCTCCACAACTTTCAGCAAGTGCGTCAGTTGCTCGAACAGATCTGCAACATCAATCGCGAGTTATTACGGCGTCGGGTGAAGTTTTGACCCTCAGCGAGCATGGAGCCTTTAGCACGATCCCGCCTCGATCTCGATATGGCCGGGACGCTCGTCGCCAACTTTCTGCAAAGCTGGTTGCAAGCCGGCGTGGCCCAAGAACCTCAAGCTCTACAGAACCCTCATGATATCTCAGATCCAACCCCGCTATCACCAAAAGATGGCCTACGTGTATCTGCGCCAGTCGACCATGGGCCAGGTGCGCCATCACCAAGAGAGCACCGCCAGACAGTACGCCTTGAAGGACAGAGCCCTCAGCCTGGGCTGGCAGAGCGACCAGATTCGTGTGCTGGATGCAGACTTGGGCTTCTCGGGCACGCAGACCAACAACCGCGAGGACTTCAAGACGCTGGTGGCCGATGTCTCCTTGGAAAAAGTGGGCGCTGTGTTCGCCCTGGAGGCTTCCCGCCTCTCACGATCCTGCAGCGACTGGCATCGGTTGCTGGAGATTTGTGCGCTCACCGCCACTTTGCTTGTCGACGAGGATGGCTGCTACGATCCCGCCGACTTCAACGATCAACTTCTGCTCGGACTCAAAGGAACCATGTCTCAAGCCGAACTCCATTTTATTCGCGCGCGCCTCCAGGGTGGCAAACGCAATAAAGCCCGGCGCGGAGAGCTGCGTTTCCCATTGCCTGTGGGCTACGTGTTTGGAGAGGAGCCGGGCAGTGTGTTGATCGATCCCGACCAGGAGGTTTGCAGAGCGGTGGAACTCATTTTCGAATTGTTCCGCCAAACCGGCAGCGCCTATGGCGTCGTTCGCCACTTCGCTCAACACCATTTACGCTTTCCTAAGCGGGCCTATGGCGGGATTTGGAACGGCAAACTGCTTTGGGGCACCTTAAAACACGGCCGGGTGCTGGGCGTGCTCAATAATCCTTGCTACGCGGGAGCTTATGTTTTTGGCCGATACCGGTGCAGCAAATCCCTATCGACCGACGGCCAGATTCAATCCAGGATGCAACGGCAACCGATCGATTCGTGGGCCGTTCTGATCCAGGACCATCACGCCGCCTACATCAGTTGGCAGGAGTATTTGGAGAACCAACAGATTTTGTTGCACAACCAAACCAACAAGTCCGAGCAGTTGTTAGGCAGCAGCGCTCGCGCGGGCCGGGCGCTGCTCCAGGGCATGCTTTTGTGCGGGGCTGCGGTCGCCGGCTTTCCCTCGCTACACGGGCAACGCCGGGATCTATCCCATCTATGAATGCACCGCTCGCCATCAGGATACCATTTATCGCAAGGACTGCATTACCATCCAGGCCAGCCTGGTCGATCAGGCCATCGGCCACCGGATTCTGGAGGTGCTCCAACCCGAGCAATTGAGATCGCTTTGCGAGCGCTCAAAGAACTCGAACAACGCAGCGAGGTCATCGATCGACAATGGGGGATGCGCATTGAACGCCTGGAGTATCAAGCCCAGTTGGCCCAGCGCCGCTATGAGGAGGTCGATCCCTCCTATCGTTTAGTTGCCGCCACCTTGGAGAAACGCTGGAACGAAGCCCTCGAAGAACTACAGCGACTCAAGGACGACTATCAGAAGCATCGGCAGCAACAGGGATTCGAACTGACCGGCCAACAGAAGGCCGAGTTACTGGCCTTAGCCGAAGATCTGCCGCGATTATGGCGAGCTCAGACCACCTCCGCAAAAGACCGCAAGCGAATGCTGCGGCTCTTAATCAAGGATGTAACAGTCGAAAAACGCCGCTCCGAACGAAAAGTTTTCTTACACATTCGCTGGCAGGGTGGCGCACTTGAGGATCTCAGCGTCGATCTGCCCCTGCCCATGCCCGAGCGGCTTCGCTATTCCGAGACGATTCTCACCCAAGTCCGTACTTTGGCCTCCTCAGCCAGGACCGACCAGCAGATTGCCGCGGCGCTCAATCAGCAGCAATTGCGAAGCGCAACCGGCAACGCATTCACCAAAAGCATGATCCAATGGATCCGCTACCGCTACGGAATTCCGGCGCCCGTATTCAAACGACCAGAGGAACTTACCGTCAAAGAGCTAGCTCGGCGCTTTTCGATCGGCATCGGCGTCGTCCACTACTGGATACAGCGCGGACACCTTGCAGTGCGCAGGCTCACGCAGAGGGCACCTTACTGGATTACAATCACTTCGGAAAAAGAAGCGGAGTTAAAGGATTGGATTGCCCGCTCCAGCCGTATCAAAATGGAGCCGATTCCAAAAGGCTCTTGAATGACGTGCGATATGAACTCACCGTCGGTATTCCCAGAGGCCGTTGCTTGCCATCGGGTTTGGGTATCCAAACCCGCCGCACCGCCTGCGGCCTATAGGTCTTCTTCCGGATTTCCTCCGCCAATTCTCCCAGCCACCCTTCGAGCCCCCACGCTTCGATCTGCTCAAAACTTTGCCCGTCCACGCCGGCGACACCACCGTTTCCACGGCAGCAATTCCACGCGTGTAAGAGCACCTCTTTGCGATGGATCTTATCGTAGAGACTATAAAACCGATAGCTCGGTTCTCCCTTCGCTTTGGCATGCAATGCTGCCTGAAGCTTCCAGACGCTTTCCCGAGTTCTTAGGCTCACGCCAATCTCCTCGCCTTCGCTTCTTCCTGCATCGCCCTTGAACCAAGGCCCCTTCCCTCCACCGGCGTTATCCGGCTTCCTCGCTAATACGGGCCTCTCCGCCATCCCGTGCAGCCCGCTCTTTCCCTCGCGGGCCTCCGGTTGATCCGGCATTCGCCGATCCACCACACGGGACTTCCCGTGTGGCCACTGGACTCCTTCTGCAAACATGCCGTCACCAATGCCCCGGCAAACTCGCACAGTGCTCGCTTCGCTTTCTTCCTGCGCGCTGGCAGCCTTCCCCGTGTTGAAGCCGGGTCGGCGTTCGCATTACATGATTTCGGGACTTGCTCAGTGTTCATTCCCATTACGGCCTGCTCGCTCGCTGACTCCCTTTAAAGGAGCCTTTTCCATCGAGGGCTCCGGGCCTCTCGTTGCCTCCTCGCCCGCCCCGATTGCTACCGGCTGGAGCGAAATTTGCCGGGTGGGTCTTTATCTCTCCCACTGGAGTCCTGCGCCTTTCTCACGGCGCACTTCAACAGTCTGTTAGGGGAAACCGGTTTGCTGAAACGCGCAAAACCTCTGCGACGTTCGCGCAACCGCCCTCGACGAGTAGCGATCCCAGAGTATAGGCTAAGTGTATGAGCGTCAGAAACATTCTAATGATAACGGGGGACTTTGTCGAAGACTACGAAAACATGGTGCCTTTTCAGGCACTTCAAATGGTGGGTCACAAGGTCTCCGCCGTTTGCCCCGAAAAAACGCGCGGGAGACAAGGTTCGGACGGCGATCCACGATTTCGAAGGCGATCAGACCTACTCGGAGAAACCGGGGCACAATTTCGTGCTGAACGCCACCTTTTCCGAAGTGAAGCCGGAGAATTTCGATGCGCTGGTAGTTCCGGGAGGCCGCGCTCCCGAATACTTGCGCCTAAATCAAGAGGTCATTCGCATCGTGCGGCACTTTGCCGAAGCCGGCAAACCGATTGCCGCAATTTGTCACGGTCTGCAAATTCTCGCCGCGGCCGGGGTCCTGGGTGGCCGCGAATCCGCCGCTTACTATGCGTGCGGGCCCGAAGTCACGCTGGCCGGAGGGGAGTTTCAGAATATTGCCGTCGACGATGCCTGCGCTGGATGGCAACCTGGTGACGGCGGCGGCGTGGCCGGGCCATCCCGCTTGGCTTGCCGGCTTCCTGAAAGTCCTGGGTACGAAAATCGTTCCTTAGACCTGGCCGCGCGGGCCGCGAACTCGCTACGATTCGCGTTCCGAGGGAAACGTTCCGCACGATTCGCTTCCGAGAGAATTTCCGGAAGGCTGGCGAGGATCTTGCCTGAAAGCCGATAGCCGGGATCGTCTGCGTTTCGGGCCAGAGATCGAAACCACTCCGCGATGCGAAACCGCGAGCACCGGCAGAAATATTCCGCCAGGTCCAGGGCGTTGGACGCTTCGGGATCCATGCGCTCAACCATCGCCTGGGCTCGCGACAGGGTGGCCGACATGGCGAAGAGCTGGGCCCCAATATCGACGAAGCGTCCGAGCATCAATTGACGCTTTTCAAGGCCGGACCCTGCACGAGCATTTGATGAAACAACCTTCGGGCCAATTGCCGCGCGGTCGAGGCACACCAGCGGACATGGTGCGCCAACCGTCTCACGAAGGGTCGCCCGAGTACGCTAGGAAGAAACGTGCCCGGGTACCACCTGGCATAGAATCCCGCCGCGCGCATTCCGGCCGAGCCTCGCACGGGCAGCGGCAGACGCTGGTCCAAAACGGGCGCCCCGATTTTCAGGTGCGGGTCGAGCGCCTCCCGCGCGATGAACAACCGCATGATTTCGCTTGAACCTTCGAAAATCGTGTTGATCCGGCTGTCGCGCAGAATGCGCTCCACGGGATCCGGCGACTCGCCGTGCTTGCGGAGCGAAGCCGCCGTCTCATAGCCGCGACCGCCCCGAATTTGCATCGTGTCGTTGGCGATCTTCCACGCCCACTCGCTTCCCAGCATTTTGCAGATCGCGGACTCCAAGCGGAAGTCGGACTTGGCGCGATCAACCAGGGAGGCGGTCAGCATGGTCATCGATTCCATGGCGAACGTTGCGGCGGCCATCTCTGCGATCTTTCCTGCGATGGCTGCGTGCTCGCCGATCGGTTTTCCCCACTGGACGCGTTCCTTCGCCCAGCGGGCGCTGATCTCCAAGCATCTTTTGGCCAGCCCAACGCATGCGGCCGGGAGCGTGAGACGGCCGGTGTTCAGCGTAGTCAGAGCGACTCGCAGGCCCTTCCCTCTGCGAGAAGAACGTTCTCGCGCGGCACGCGGACGCCATGGAACTCGATGACCGCATTAGTAGAGCGCGCGCAGTCCCATAAACCGACAGCGCTGGACAATCTCAACGCCCGGCCAGGCGGTTTCGACAATGAACGCCGTGATCTGGCCTTTGCTCCTTCCGCCCGACTGCGCGGGCGGGGTCTTGGCCATGACGACGATAAGGCCGGCGCGGGTGCCATTCGTGCACCACATCTTGCAGCCGTTGAGAACATAGAATAACCCGTCCCCGGACGGTTCCGCGTATGTTTCCATGCGCGCGGGGTCCGATCCGACCCCTGGCTCGGTGAGCGCAAAGGCCGAAATTTCGCCTTTGGCCAGCCTGGGGAGGTATTTTTGCCGCTGCTCCGGCGTTCCGAAAAGCAACAGCGGTTGAGGAACACCAATCGACTGGTGAGCACTGAGGAGGGCCGTCATGTTGCCGCACCAGCTTCCAAGCATTACCGCGGCCCGGCAGTAATTCGTCTGCGAGAGGCCGAGTCCGCCGTATTTGGTCGGAATCTTGATCCCGAACGCGCCCAATCTGGCGAGCCCTCGATGACCGTGTCGGGTATTTCACCACTTTCGTCGATCGCGTCCGGATCGGTGTTCTTCCGGAGAAATTCTTCCAGTCGGCAAAGAAACGCATCTCCCTGGTCCCGGTCCTCGATCGTCTGCTCGGGAAACGGGGTAATTTGCGACAAGTCGTAGCGCCCGAGGAACAGTCCCCCGCGAAGGTGCGCTCCATCGCTGTCGCCTCCCGCGCCGCCTCGGTCATTTCCAAGGCAGCGCGTTCCCCCTCCGACATGCGGGAGGTATCAAGCACCGGTTGGTTATCGTTTCTGGCCACAGGGCTCCTCAAGCGAATCCGCAGAAAACTCACCGCGTAAGACCTCTCGTTGCGTGCGCGTAAAGCAGTTAGTCATGACCTTCATAGAACGTTTTGCCGCAGTCGACCCATTTCAACAAGGCTAGCGGACGGGGCGAATTGGTGTTCTCCCGCCTCATCCAGCCTCCGAAGATCTTGAGCGATCGCCGCGATTCCCATGGCGTCGGCATATCGCAAGGGACCGCCCCGGAACGGCGCAAAGCCCGTCCCCATGATCATTGCAAAATCCACGTCCCGGGGATCGTCGACGATGCGTTCCTCGAGGCACATGGCAGCCTCGTTGATCATCGCCAGAACCATGCGTTGCTGAAGTTCTTTCCGGGAGATGCCGGGCATTTCTTGTCTTTCACGCAGTTTCGACACCTCGGGATTGGGGACGGGGCGCCGGCCGCCTCCATAGACGTAGAATCCCGCCATTCCCTTTCGTCCCACGATTTTCGCTTCGAGCAAACGGCGAAGAATTTGTGGCGTCCGCATCCGGTCTGGAAACGCGGCGCAGAGCGTCAACGCCACGTCGGCCCCGACGTCGAGCCCAATCTCGTCCATCAAGCGCAGCGGGCCCATTGGCATTCCGAAGTCCACCATGCTCTCGTCGATCGCCGTCGCAGGCGCGCCCTGATCAAAAAGCCGGACGGCTTCCAGCAAGTAGGGGAGAAGAATCCGATTGACCAAAAAGCCGGGCCGGTCCCGGACCACCACCGGGAACTTGCCGATCCGTTGCACGAAGCCCACCGCGGTATCGAGAGCCGTTTCCGACGTTTTTTCCGCCCGGACGACCTCGACGAGCTTCATCCGATGGACTGGATTAAAAATGGAGGCCCAGCACGCGTTCCGGGTGCCGCAAAGTCGCGGCCGATTTCCGCAATGGACAGAGCGGAAGTATTCGTGGCGAGAACAGCTTCCGAAGAGGTCCGAGCCTCAAGATCCGCAAAGATCCGCTTTTTGGGCTCCATCTTCTCCACCGCAGCCTCGATCGCCAACTCAACGCGCCCCAGGTCCACGGCGATCTCCACGGGAACGACGCGATCCATGCCCGCTTGAGCTTCCGGCGCTGAGAGCAAACCGCGTCGACGAGCGTCGGCAAAGAGGCCGTGAATTCTCTTCAAGCCTTGCGCGAGTTGGTTTGCGTCAAGGTCGCGAACAAGAACGTTCAGGCCGCGGGCGGCCAGCCATTGAGCAATGCCGACCCCATCACCCCGGAGCCGATCACCGCGGTCTTTGTTACCGTATGCGCCTTCGGCGTCGGGCGGCGTTGGCGCGATCCTGCAGAAAGAAAACCCGGATCAGGTTCCTGGAAACCGCGGTATTGGCCAGGGCAAGAATCATCTCCTTCTCGGCTGCCAGGGACCGCGGAACACTCCGGATCGTGGACTTTGCGACCACGTCGATTGCGCCGAATGCCGCCGGGTAATGCCCATGGGTTTTCCTAAGGACAGAATTTCTCGCCAACGCGGAAACCGCTTGGAATGCGGGAGCCCAAGGCACGTGACGCAACCCGCGCCATCGGCGCTTGCCCTCCCCACGAATCGTGTCGCGAGGTCCAACAGGCGCGCTTGCGGCGCGAGGGCGTCGACAAGCCCAATTTCCCTCGCCTTTCGAGCGGGCATCAGGTCGCCGCTCAAAATCGCTTTCAAAGCCCGGCGCAAGCCGCGAGGCCGGGAAGTCGAGTCGAACCGCCCCACGCCGGAATCAGTCAAGATTTACCTCGGGAAGTCAATGCGCGTTGATTTGTCGTCGCTGGCCACGCGATAATCGCAGGCCAGCGCCAACTCAGTTCCCCCGCCCGCGCAGGCGCCGTGAATCGCCGCGACTGTGACGCACCTCAGCGCGGCGACGCTGGAAAAGTCTGCTGGCCGAGATCGACCAACTCCGAGCGCCGTTGGGTTCCCGCCAGTTCCTTCAAGTCCGCCCCGCGATAAAGACGGTTGGTTTTGCCGTCTCGATGACCAAGCCGCGCAGCTGCTTGCTGGCGCACTTTCTCCAAAAGCCCGCCCAAGGCGTGCAGCGTAGCCGAATCAGGATATTGGCCGAGCTTCCGGGGCGGTCGAAGCGAACGATCTGCAATTCCGTCGTCCCGAGGCACAGCGACACGCTTTCCCCGTCGGAAGACTCGGAACTGTCCGCCGTCTTGGCCGCAGCTGAGGCCGGATGAGTAAGAGCACTCATGGCCGTTCCAGCCAAAGCGCGGATCCCTGCCCGCCACCCACGCAGAGGCTGATCAGAGCGTGCCGGCCATTCCGGCGTTGGAGCTCGCTTGAGCGCAGTCAGTACCAGACGCGCGCCACTCGCGCCTACCGGATGACCGAGCGCAATGGCGCCTCCGTTGACGTTCAACCGCTCGTCAGGAATCACGCCAATTCCCATATCTTTCAATTTTCGCAACACGGCGAGAACTTGCGCGGCAAAGGCCTCGTTGATTTCAACGATTTCCGCGTCTTCAAGGGTCAGGGTCAGCTTTTCGAGCAGACGCTGAATGGCATAAACCGGTCCAAGCCCCATCCGCGCGGGATCGCACCCGCGTGGGCGAAACCGCGAACGAGTGCCCAGCGGTTCGACCCCGATCGCTTTTGCCGCCGCCCTGCTGCCGATCAACAAAGCCACCGCGCCGTCAGTGATTTGGGAAGAATTCCCCGCGGTGACGGTGCCGGTTCCTTCTCAAAAATCGGACGCAGCGCGGCCAGAGACTTCGAGGCTTTGCTGCGGGCGCACTCCATTGTCGCGCAGGACCGCGATGCCGCGTGCCGGATCGTAGGCGGGCACTATTTCCTCCGCGAGCCGGGCCTCCCCATCTGCCGCCCGCCGGTGCGGCCGCAATGCGAAGAGATCCTGCTCGGTCGGCCGATCTCGAATTCCCGTGCCAGCACTTCAGCTGTTTCGCCCATGTTCAATCCGCTTACGGGATCGGTCAAACCAAGCCTGAGAGCCGGAGAAGGCAGGAAATCGCGCGGACGCAGCGCCGCAATCGCGCGCGCCTTGGAAGAAAGTCCCGCCGGGAGGCTGGGGAAGCGAATTTCCCGGCTGCCGCTTTCGAAAACAGCAACGGGATGCTGGACATGCTTTCGACACCGCCGGCCAGGTAGAGTTCCCCTTCCCCGCACTGAATACCAAGCCACGCCTGCGCGATCGCTTCGACTCGGAAGCGCAATTGCGCTGCACAGTCAGCGCGGGCACCTGCTTCCGGAATGCCGGAGCGAGAGGGCGGCGACGCGCGCCAGATTCATCGCGTCGGCGGGTTGCGCGACGCAGCCAAGTATCACTTCGTCGATTTGCGCGGGGTCGATCGCGGTGCGAGCGAGAACCCCAAGGATGGCAGCACGCGCCAATTCCACTGCGCCGACCCCGGCGAGACTCGTTCCCGCCTTCACGAAAGGGGTGCGCACTCCGGCGATAACCACGACCTGTTTCGTTTTCATTTTCCGTGGAATTTGTTGCCAATGCGGAATCGCTTTCGGCTTTTGATCGCCGGTCGACCACCTTTTGTTCCTTGAGTTTTTCCCCGACTCCCTGAAGTTGGCGCATTTCGGCGTCGGAATGGAACTCGATTCGATTCGGATGGAGTTCCGCGCGTTCGGACAGGCACCGCGCAATCTTCCGGGAAAGGGATTTTTCGTCGCCCCCGTCCACGGTGGAGACGTGCAGCACAAACTCGTCCACGTCAGGGGATCATTGTGAGCCTTTCGCAATTCGATCTGCCATGACCCGATCATTTGCATGTCGTCAAGGAGATGCTCCAGCTCGTTGAAATCGACAAGCGTTCCCTTGATTTTGTCAAACTGCACCTCGCGAACATCAGACCGTCGCGAGATCTTTCCCAGCAGGCGCGGCATAACGCGGCCGCAGTGCGGAGCACGGCTCATGGGTCACCCGCCCTCGACAACGTCGCCTGTCCGGTATCGCAATACGCACGACCCGCGAGCATCCAGCGAGGTAAAGACGATTTCGCCCGCTTCGCCATCTCCTTGGCCGCTCCGGTCTTCGGGTCGACGATCTCAACGATGCCAAGATCAGGATAAAGGTGATAGCCCGACGGCTCGGCATCCACCGGGAACAAGCATTCGCACCAGGCCATCTTTGCCTCGGTGAACCCATAGGTCGAAATCACCGTGACGCTCCTGGCATGAAGTTCGGCCGCGCATTCCTGGAGCTTGCGCCGCAGCTCGGCGGCACTTTCTCCCCGCCCAGCACGATACCCCGAAGATTCTCGCAACGAACGCCATCCAGCGCCGCCTCGCGCAGCGCATGATAAACGAAGGTCGGCATCCCAATCAACACATCGGGACTCAACTTTCCGAAGCATCCGGATGTTTCCGTCGGTGCCGATGGTCTTTCCTCCCCTGAACTGACGAGAAATACCCCAAATTCGGTCCCGGCGTAGTGCGTTTGCCAGAACGCCAGATGAGGCGCAAAGGGAACATGCTCAGCATGCGATCGCTCAAGCGCGCCCTGCCAATTGCATGAGGCGGTAGCCTGCCGTTCTGAGCAGGGGCGAGATCGTGCGCGGTATAAACAAATGGAACGGGTTCCGCGGAACGTCCGGTGGTGCTGGTCATCAAAACCGGCCGGAACTCTCTTTCCAGATGCCGCTTCACCCGCTCCGGTCCTCTCAGAAGTCCACGCAAGACGGTCGCCGGACGGCGCGCGAGCTTGTTGTGGATCGGGCGCGATGACGAATTGCCTGGTCCGATCCGGGCCGCCCGACAAATCGCTCTTCGTGGTGAAGGGAATTCGTTCGAGGTCCTCCAGACTGCCGATCGCCCGCCAATCCAACCTAGGCTCGAAAAAGAGGTCCCGATATCTTGGGTGGAAGGGCAGGACGACATCGCGGAGATAGGCACGAAGCCGCTTCGCCTGGGTGCGCGCGAAGCGTTGCCTAGGCAGCTTGTGCCAGGAGGTTGCGAGGCGGTTCACGTTCATAAATCGGTGAGTTCACAAGCTCCCGGATGGCGGGAAGCTGCGACAGAGCTTCTTCGCGGCCGAGCGCAATATAACGGGCGGGACTTCCAAAGTCATTCCAGCGACCCTCACATGAATACGGCCTGAGCACGAGACTCGCCCGCCGACAAGACGCCTCGGCCAGCCGCGTCTGCGACGCGTGAATGCTTCGCATCAAGGGTGTCGAACGCGTTGCCGCGCGCAAACGGATTGAACCACCTGTTCAACCAACGGTTCAGGAGGCCTTTCCGTTCCCGTTCGTTGTGGCTTCCCCTTCGCAAGCGCTGATGGCTTGGGGTGTGGCGATCGTATTCACGGCAATAATCTTTCGAACGCCGATATCGGCGAGCGCCTCGACCGGAAAGAGGATCGCAGATTCCCCGTCAACGTAGGGGATCCCGTTTCGCATGACGGGCACGCAGATTCCTGGGATCGCGAGACTGGCCAGAACAGCATCCACCACGCCGCCGCCCGAAAAAACGACACGCTCCAGGGTGTCCAACCGAGTCGCCACGATCCGGATCGGCCGGACCATGTCTGAAAAATGCAGCGGCCCGATCGTTTCCTCAAAGGCGCTTGCGGACACGATCGGTAAGCAGGAATCCTCGGCGCGGAAAAGCCGCGAAATCCATCAGTCTCCAAATCCCGCGGTATCCTTCGATGTCGCGGGCGAATTTCTCCATTTCCCGCCCGCAATACCCAGCTCCCCAGACCGCGCCGATATAGGCCCCCATGCTGGAGCCCGAGACGATATCCACCTCGATGCCATCCTCTTCGAGCACCTGGATGACTCCGATGTGGGAAAGCCCGCGCGCCGCGCCGGACGAAAGGGCCAGCCCGACCTGGCACCCGCACATTTCGCGCCCCAACCGCCGAAGATTCGCGGCGAACCGAAGGCCGTTTCCGGCCTTTCGCAGATAGCTGTGAACCGGCCAGCGGACGGTCTCCTCGATGTAGCGACTCAGGCCGTGAGCATTTTCGGCCGGATCAGGAAAACCAGCGGCTTGAGCGGGACCGATCCACAACCCTGAGCACGCGCCTCACGCGCCAAGAGGTTCAGCTCGAAAAGACTCTCTCCGTTCTGCCGAAGAATCGGGTAAACTGACCAGCTTCTTCGCACGATCTCGATCAGGGCCTCGACCGCGGTCCGGCAACTTGCCTCCACGATCAAGTGCGGAAACTGGCTCTTTCCCAGGTCGAGCAGGTTGGCGAGGGCCCGCAAAGCCGCAGGATCGCTCCCACCGTGAGCTTGCTGAACGAAGACGTCTTGATGCCCGGCGTAGGGCGAAGGAGCATATTTCAAATTTTGCGCGCGCCCGACCCTATCGACCTTGATGCAGAGAACCGGCGCCGACGTTTCCTTCGCGATGGTCCCCGCGCACAGGGAGGAAAATTCATCGCAGGGAATTCCCTCCGACAGGGGCATCAAGCAAAGAACCCTGCCCTGCCCGCTCCCATCGACCGAGCCGGGAAGTTTTGAAGGACAGGGCAACGCCGGGCTTGAGCACCTCCGGCCAGCGCTCGAGAAGCCGTCGGATATTTTGACAGGGGATGCGCAGGATATCGCTTTCGACGATCGCGCGCATCTTCAGGCGGTCTCCCCTCACACCGTCGATGGCGTCTCCGGGATGAAGGGACGCTTCCCTCGGGCGTCCGGACTCACAGCACCCTTGCAGCACGAGGCGAGATCGCCTCGCGGGCCGCTTCCCCGCGCACGAGACTCTGCCCGGCATGAAGGTGTTCCACGGCCTTCTCCGGCCGGCTGAGACCCGATGGTTCTTGGCGTCGCAACCACCCTTTCAGCGAAATGTTCATATGCGCCTGCGTCCGAAGGTCCCGCGCCGATGGCTCGAAACCGTCCGAACCAAAGCACGGGGTCTCTCGTCGCCCTCTCACTACCAAGCTATTGAGGGAACGTATCTTGTCAAAGCCCAGCCGGCTATCCTGTGCTGCCGCCGAAACGTTGAACTCTGATTGGTTCGCGCCTTCGGACGAGAATTTGAAGCGTCAATGGAGATTGCCAGACGCCACGTTCTTGGCTTATCGGCAGAACGCAACGACCAAGCTATGAGTGCAAATTCCTCCCCCACTCCTGAACGCCTGACACAGTTCGCCTGGGGTTTTGCCCCTCCACTGGCCATTGAGGCGGCCGTGCGGCACGGCGTTTTCGACCGGCTGCACAAGGGGCCCCGCACCGCGGACCAGCTCGCGGCGGAAACCGGCGCCTCGATTCGCGGGCTGACCGGGATCCTGAACGTCCTGGTTGGCCTTCAGTTACTCGGTCGGGACGGGGACCGCTACGCCTCACCCGGAAGCGCGGCATTCTTGGTGTCGTCGCAACCGGGTTATCACATGTTTTTCCACCACATCAGCGACCAGTTGCTGCCACGCTGGCTGCAACTGAATGAGATCGTCCGCTCCGGCCGGCCGTCGAACCGCGTGAATCAGGAGGAGGAAGGGGCCCAGTTTTTCTCCGAGTTCGTCGAGTCGCTTTTTCCCATCAGTTTCCCGGCGGCCAGCGCGCTGGGCGAAGCACCTGGGCATTCCCGGGGCCGCCGCACCGGTGAGCGTGCTGGACATCGGAGCCGGCTCCGGCGTCTGGGGCATAGCATTGGCGAAACAATCGCCACGGGTTCGCGTCCGCGCGGTGGACTGGCCGCTCGTGCTCGAGGTCACGAAGCGGGTCGCCGCACGGCACGGGGTAGCGGACCGATTGACCGCCGCTCCGGGCGAGTTTTCGAGGCCGATTTTGGCGAAGGGCATCAAGTGGCGACCGTCGGCCACATTCTGCACAGTGAGGGCCGCGACCGCAGCCGGCGTCTGTTGAAAAATCTGGAGCGCTCTGGCGCCGGGCGGCACGATCGCCATCCAGGAATTCGTTCCGAACGAAGAGCGGACCGGTCCGCTGCACACGCTCATCTTTGCGGTAAACATGCTGGTGAACACCGATGAGGGAACACGTTCACGTTCGCAGAGATGAGTGCGTGGCTGAGTGAAGCGGGTTACGTGAATCCCCGCCTGCTGGACGTGCCCTCGGTTTCCCCGCTGGTTTTGGCCGACAAGCCACGTTCCTGAAGCGGTGCTCCGTTGGGGATCGTTGAGAATCGGAACCTGCGTTCTATCAAGATCCCGACCGAATCCTCCCGAGATTTGCGCGGAGTCGCCCGGGCACTGGCCACCCTCTCCCCTTATCAAGCCATTGAGAGAACGTTGTCTGGCCAAAACCCGCCGGCTATCCTCGCGCTGTTGCCGAAACGTTCGGACTCTGATTAGTTCGCGCCTTCCGGATGAGAAATCTGGAAGCAGGCTTGGCCGACGATTTGCGATTTTCTGTCCAGCTCGACCTTCCGCCGAGCCGCTGGAAGCACGCTGGTCATCCCACCGTCTGAGCGCCATCCGCCTGCACAACGCCATCCTTTGGCGGCAACCCCAGATCATCGTCGAGACCGGCACGTTCGAAGGACTGGGCACCTTCGCGATGGCCAAGGCGGCCCAAGAAAACGCCAACCAGGCCCGAATCTTCACCATCGACTACGACGGTGATCCCGATCTCTCCATTCCAAAGCAGGATTGGCTGGATCTCCGCAAGATTCGCGACGAGAACCTTGACCTTGCTCGTTCGAAATTCCCCAAAGTTGAAATTCAGTTTCTCAATGGCGACTCACGAGACGTCCTGCCATCGCTATTCCCCGCCCGGTCAGGACACTGGGATTTCTTTTTCAGGACTCCATGCACTTTATGGCCGGAATTCTTTCGGAGTGGGAAATCATGAAGCGGCATGCCCGTCCAGGTTCCGTGGTGGTTTTTGATGATGTTTGTCTCGATTGGAGAAAATTCCAAGGCACCTTGTCAAGCAGGATGACTTCTGCGGATATTTTCTTTCAAGGAGGCCAGGAAGAATGGCTGGATCTGCAAATCGACCGCGGAGGGACGCGCACAATTCTGGGCGCAGAAACGATTCTGAGAAGGAATCCGTTGGACAGGCTTGATGAATGCGTGGTCCTTGATCGGTTTTGGAGCGAATGTCTCCGTGATCGTCATGGCGCTGGCTTGGGCTGTTGCTCGCCGGCTAAAGAACGCGAGCCTTATCGAGGCCGGCTTGGACATACGGGTTCGCCATTGTCGCCTGCCTCTACGCTCTCATCGGATCCGGCACGCCGTTCCGAAAGTCGCTCATCGCGGGAATGGTCCTCGTATCGAGCACGCTTCTGGCAACCTCGCTCCTGCGGGCATCATCCGGCATCACCCGACGGAGAGCGACCGCTACGCATTGCTGCGCGAACAGTTCCCCAAACGGCCCTGGCTCATGTTCTTTGGATTTTCCCAATACCGGGGCCGGTCTGCTTTGGCTTCTTTCAATTCCCTTTGCGATCGCTTGTTCGAATACGGCTCCCGGAATCAATGGGTGGGAGGTCATCGCGTTGATTCTTTGGCTCGCCGCTATTACCGGGGTCATCGTGTCAAAATTCCAACTTGCCCGATTTCGATCCGACCGGGGCAATTCCGAAAAAGTATGCGCGACCGGGCTCTGGCAATATTCGCGCCACCCGGACGACTTCGCTCACTGGGTCATTTGGATCGCTTATTTCCTGTTCGCGCTCGGTTCTCCGTGGGGCTGGATCACATTTTATTGTCCGTTGCTCGTTCTTCATTCGATGACCAAATCGACAGGAATTCCCGCTTCGGAAGCGCGATGCCTGAAATCTTTCGGAGATGAGTATCGCCGCTACCAAATCGCCACCAGCGCGTTCATTCCCGGCCGCCCAAGACCGGCCACGGCATCAGCAATCGTCTTCGCGAAGCGGGCATTCCTGAATAAGCGCCGCCAGGCTCCGGACCTGCCAGAGGCAAAATGAACATCGCCGCCCTCTCCGGATCCCAGAAGCTCGCCGGATCCTCGTTGGCGTTCCTTTACGTGTGCGCCGCGACCTGCACGCAGAAGGACCCGAGAAACTTGTCCGCGCGGGAGACGCTCTGGACGAAAAGAACAAGAACTCCGAAGCTCTCTCATTCTATCTTGAGGCCGCGGCGCAGAGTCCGAACGACGCCGAAATCCTGCGACGCATCTCGAAACAGTGCGCTCAACTCATGCTCGACGCGCCGGACAGCCGCGAAAAAGCTCCTTGGCGAAAAAGCCATCGACGCCGCCAAGGGCGCTGTAAAGGCCGATCCCGCCAATTCTCAGGCGCATCTCGCGCTGGCTATCGCCTATGGTCGGGTCGCGCTTGACGAATCCGCCCGCCGCAAAGTGGAAATGTCCAGATTGGTTCAGCAGGAGGCGGAAGCCGCGGCGCGCCTCGATCCCGGCAATGATTTGGCCTGGCACGTCTTGGGCCGTTGGAACTACGAGCTGGCGAATTTCAATCCGGTTTTGAAGGCGCTGGCCCAGACCATTTATGGCCGGTTGCCCGATGCTTCGAACGAAAGGGCCGTTGAATGTTTTCAAAAAGGCCGTCGCCTCTTCAACCGCAGCGCGTGGCGCACCATTTGGAACTTGGCCGCTCCTATCTGGCTCTCGGCGAAACACAAAGGGCACGGGAACAATTCAACGAAGGAATTTCCTCTCCCCTCGCACCGAGAAAAGCGACGACGACGACAAGCAGCAGCGCTCTTGCCACGCTTGATAGGCTGCGATGAACCGACGAAAGTGCATTTTCTTCAACCTGAGCCTGCAAAGATCTCGCAGGACTTTTCCGCAAATTTCGACGACCACTGAGTGATGCCGCGCATTCTCATTCTCACGGCAAGCATGGGTGAGGGCCATAACACTGCCGCTCGGAACATCCGCGACGCTCTTCTGGCGGAGAGCGAAGGCTGCGCCACGGTCCTGGTCGCCGATCCCTACACCCGAACGAATCCGATCATCAACCGGCTGATGCAGCGGGGTTACGCGACAGCGATAAATCGCTACCCGCGAGCGTGGAAAGTGGTCTTCGAACTCCTCAGCAAACGCGGCGTCGTGGAAGGAATGGGGCCTATGCTGGCGGAGTTGACCGGCGCCGTCAAAGCCCTCATCGACGAGTTTCATCCCGACGTCGTCGCCTCGACCTATCCGGTCTTCTCGTTTCTCATGGCCAAAATCCGGAAGAAGAATCCGTCCGCGACAACGCCATTTTACACCGTCATCACCGATTCGACGATGATCAATTCCGCATGGTGCACCGATGCCCGTGCGACGGATCGATCGTCGCGGATGAACAAACGGCCCGGGTGCTTTTGAACGATGGCGTTCCGCCTGACAAGGTCCACGTGCTGGGCTTTCCGGTAGCCCAGGCCTTTGAGGCGCTCCAACCGGCGCCCTTTCCTTCAAACGGCATTTGGGAGGCCGTTTTCTTTCCCGGCGGGGTATCAAAGTTTTCCGTCGCCGCGCTAACGCATCTGGCTGAAATTCCCCGGATAAAGATCACCGTGGTCACGGGCCGAAGGCAGAACGTTTTTCGCGCGCTCCAGGCGTGCCTCACTCGCCGAGGCACGGATCTCTCATTGGATGGACCGACGAGATGCCCGCGCTGATGGCCTCGCATCATCTCTTCATCGGAAAAGCCGGGGGGCGACGGTACAGAAGCGATCGCAGCGCAGATCCCGTTTCTAGTGAGCCACGTTGTGCCGGGGCAGGAAGAGGGGAATCTTGCCCTGATCGAGCGGGCGGGCATTGGGGCCCTGGCGGTTGGCAATCCTCGGCGGATCAGCGATATCAGTCCTGGGCATGCTGGCCAACGATGCCTAATCTGTGGAAAGCGTGGCGCGCAAATCTCGCCTCTCTGAAAAAGCCGCCGGCTGCCCGCGCCATGCCCGCCTGCCTCCTGGGGGGAGCGCGCAAGTCCGATCGCTCATAACCTAAACGGCTTAAAAGTTACAATCCGAGATCGGCTTGAAATCGCGCCTTTCACCCTCTTCGCCAGACTGCGCCGATACGGGAGGTTTATGCGATCATGCTTCGCAACTCCTAATTCGCGAAATGGCTTTCATAGGCGAACTTCCTTCTTTGGATGGGTGTCGAATTGCTTTGGTTCATTGGCCAGATCGTTCTTTCTGGAGGTAACTTTCGGTTATGTCGATCGCATCGGAGATTGGACAAAATGGGAGGTCGTGCTCTGGTCGGAACCCATCAACTGATCGGCCAAGTCTTCCAGGCCTTCTTCTACTCAAATCTTGCCAATCTTCCCGAACTCATTCTGCACAGGGCGCCTTGATTTCCCTGTTGATCCAGCCGATCGATACGCAATTTGCCGTATCCACTAAAGCAATTCGGCCTTCGACAATCTCGTCAACGCGCTGATCGGAGTAGCCTTTGTCGTCGTCTCGCTTCGCGAAGATGGGCGCCATGCCGACTCTCGGGCGAGATCGCCTGTACTTCACGGCGATCGCGATGGGCGTAATGATCCACTATAGCGTTCTCTTCTGCCTTGTCGCGACCAGTTTTTGGATCATCCGCTCGGCAAGGGCTCATTTACGGATACTACAGCCTTTTCAACCTTGGCCGCTACCCTGACGGTGCATTTTCCGCGTGCGTCTTCAAGTTCGTCTTCAGCTGGATCATTCCCATCATTGTGGTGACCAATATTCCCGCCCGGCTCTTGATCCGCGCAGCCGACTCGCCCGCGCCGCTGATCTTGCAACTTGCTGCCGCTACCTTGATAGCCACCTGCGCAACGCGCCTGTTCTGGCTCACCGCGCTCCGGCGATAGTCGCCAGCGCCAGTTCCTGACCGCAGCTGAAGCTTGTGCCAGGGACTCAACCAAGAAAACTGGCCCTCTTTTTCCGCCAGCGCAGCGCTCCCGCTTCTCGAGCAGACTTTTCATCTCCCGCTTTGAGCCGCGGAACGCAACGAGAAAGCAAAGGGCCTTCTTCTCTCGAACTGCCAACGCCAGGCGATCGGATTCCGTAATCCGCCACGCTCCTTCGGGAACAACATTGATTCCGGAAAGGCTGCGACAAAAAGCAGTAAAAGCACATTGCATTCTCGGGAACGGCCACTTGCGCAACAGGTTCATTTTCAACGGTGAAAATCCGGACGCCGACCACTTCGAATTGGGCGAACTCGGGCGGTATGCGAAACGTGTCGAGTCCTTCAGGGCAAACCAATCTTGCAAGCCGCCCGCTTTTTCCTCGACCGGATCAAACTGCTCCGGAGTTGCCTTGGCGCCCGCCGCAGCGATTTTCACGGCCTCATCAGGGAATGTCCCCGCGCGGCCGAGAAACATCCAGACGAGCAAACACACCAGAAGAAGAACACCCACGCCCACCGCCAGCGCAGCGTTCCAGCCCAACGGCGTTCGCTCCGCGCCGTGGAGGGCCAGGAAGGATCGAGCCGCCTCGCAAATCTGCGTACGGGCATCTGCATTGAGCGGGATATTCTCAATTCCCCCGCGCGGTCCAGATCGAAAACAGTCTGCTTTTCAAGCTCCGCCGCGAGCGAGGGATCCTTTGCAGCAACGTCCAGGGCTCGCTTCACGGAAGGATCCGAATCGTCCTCGCCGGTCGGGCGGCGACAAAGGAGAATATTGCGAGCGTTCTTCGCGTTCATCAGGGGCTGGTCTCCTCCGCGCAACCTGGACCGCGCAGCGTCGATGGCCTCGGCGAGCAATCTCTCGTTGATGTTCAGTACACGCTGGATGTCGTCGGCGGGAAAGATGCCGAGATAGAGCAAGGCCAGCGCGCTGCGCCCGGGCCCGCAATGCCATGCAGCCCTTGCCGGAGTCCCACGTCGAGCTCGGAACGAGCGGGATATTTAAGGCCTCGTCTCCGCACGATCATAAAAAGCAACTGCCTCGTCCTTTCCAGGTCCCCGGGATGGGGATGGCGCAGCAACTCGTCAACGGAGTCCTTGAATATTTTGGACGCCCCCTCATGGCAACCCGCCAGCAACAACGCAAAGCGCCATGCCGATTCCAGAAAGACCCATTCCTCAGGAAGATCGCTCATCAGGGCGCATGCTACATAGCCTCGCAAAATTCGGTTCACAAGCGTCTTGTGCCACTGATCTCCACCCTGGCCACAAGTCTGCCGGAGCGAGCATCGCGCGCGATTGACTTGAATGGCACTCGCGCCCATTTTTAACGGATATTCATGAAGAATGTCCTTTTCGTCTGCACAGGCAATGTATGCCGAAGCCCGATGGCCGAGGGGCTCTTCAGGAAGCCTGGTGGCGGAACGCAAAGATATCGCCATTCAGTCGGCCGGGCTCAGCGCCGGGCGCGGCTTGCCGGCCAGCCAGCATGCCATTCTCGCGCTCTCCGAAGAGGGCGTCGATTTGATGAATTTTCGAGCAAGCCGGTCTCCGAAGAACTCGTCCGGCAAGCTACGCACATCTTCGTGATGACGCGCGATCACAAGCGTTTGCTGGAGTTGTTCTTCCTCGAAGCCGGCGAGAAGACTTATCTCCTCCGCGAGTTCGAGCCCGGATCTCCCGACGTGCCGGACCCGATCGGATTGGGCACGGGAAATCTACGAACGCTGCCGCGACGTCTTGAAGAAAGCCCTACCCAGCCTTCTGCAACTTATAGAAAACCAACCGCATGACCACCGAATCTCTCTTCCAGGACCAAAGCTCCACGCGCTTCTCTCGCGGCGGTCGATCCGCAGATTGCCCAAGCCATCGAGAACGAGCGCCGCCGCCAGTTCGAGAATATTGAGCTGATCGCCAGCGAGAACTTTACCAGCAGGGCGGTGATGGAAGCCCAGGGATCCTGCCTGACAAATAAATATGCCGAAGGCTATCCCGGCCGGCGCTGGTATGGCGGCTGCGAATATGTGGACATTGCAGAATCGCTCGCCATCGAGCGCGCCGAAACGATTGTTTTCCCCGATCACGTCAACGTGCAACCTCACAGCGGAAGCCAGGCAGAACATGGCGGTTTACTTTGCCGTGCTCCAGCCGAACGACCGGATCCTGACCATGGATCTGGCCCATGGCGGACATCTGACCCACGGGCATAAGGCGAATTTTTCCGGAAAGCTCTACCAGATTCATCACTACGGCGTGACTCGCGAGTCCGAGCAAATCGACTACGACGCGCTCGCGCAACAGGCCCAAGAGGTAAAACCAAAGATGATCACGGCCGGGGCCTCCGCTTACTCGCGCACGATCGATTTCGCCCTCATGCGCCAAATTGCAGATTCCGTCGGGGCTTACCTTTTCGTGGATATGGCTCATATCGCCGGTCTCGTGGCGGGCGGAGTGCACCCTTCTCCTGTTCCGCATGCCCACTTTGTCACGACGACCACGCACAAGAGCCTTCGAGGGCCACGCGCGGGCCTGGTCATGTGCAAACAGGAATTTGCCAAGAGACTGGACGCCGCAGGCTTTTCCGGGCGTCCAGGGCGGACCGTTGATGCACGTCATCGCCGCCAAGGCCGTTTGTTTGCACGAGGCGCTCCAACCTGGCTTTACCGAATACGCCCGGCAGATCGTAAACAACGCCAAAGCCCTCGCTGCGCGCCTGGCCATGCTCGGTTATCGGATCGTCTCCGGGGGAACCGACAATCATCTCATGCTGGTCGATTTGCGTCCGCGCGGCTTGACCGGCGTGGAAGCCCAAACGGCCCTGGATCATGCCGCGATCACGGTCAATAAAAATGCGATCCCGTTCGATACGGAAGCGATCACCAAGACCGGCGGCATCCGCGTTGGAACCCCGGCGATGACCACTCGCGGGATGAAGGAGGAGGAAATGATGGAAATCGCCGACCTGATTCATGCGACGCTCGAAAATCGGAACGATCCCGGGAAGCTCGCGGCGATACGGAAAGAGGTAATTCAATTCACCAGCCAGTTTCCCTTGCCGTAGGCGCTGCTAAGGCTAGTATGGATCGAGCTTGATTCCGGCCACCTTGCCGAACTCGCGAACGTTGCGGGTCACCAGCGCCACGTCCAGGCGCAGCGCGGAAGCGGCGATCCAAAGATCCTCGCTCGAAAGCGAAACCGGAATGGCTGCGCAGGGTCACCCCAAGGCGCGCGTAATCCACCAGAAGCTCGTCGTCGGGCCAGTAAGTCGGATACCGGCCCAGAAATTCGCCGATCTTCTCCGCGTCGTAGCCGGCCAACTCCATCAGGTGAAGAAATTCGGCCTTCACAATCCACGGAAGCGCCAATGAATCATCCCTGTGCGCCCGGGCATACACCGCGGCTCCAGACCCCTCTCCGTTGCGCCACCGATCAATCAGAAAATCGGTATGGACAAGACGATCAACGTTCATCGCCGACAGGTCTGATCTTCGAGGCGATCGTTTCCTGAACGACCCGCGCCTGCTCCTCGAAAGGACGGGGGAACCCTTTGAAGGTTTCATCGAGATCGCCAAACGTCCCCGCTTCGGAACCGTTCTAAGGACCACTTCCGAAAACGACTCCCGACCCGTCTTCCACGATTTCAAACGTTCGTAGGCCTGGTCGGTCAACGTGATTGTCTTCATAAATATATCGTGTCGTACATGACTCGTGTTTCGTGCAAGCTTTTTTGGGCCAGAAGACTCGACAATGCTATCTGGCGGATAATATTTCGTCTCTCGGGATGGAATCGACGTTAAGTCACGTGGTGCAAGATATCCTTGCCTCCTACGACCGCGTGGGAGGGCATGAACAACGCGGACGCGAACAATCTTCCCTCCAAGCGCGCGATTGGCGGCATCTGCGAAGACATGCTGCAGATTCTTTTCCCCGGATTTCACGACGAGGAACCGATCCACAAGAAGTCGCTTCCGGTATTGACGCGTCACCGGGTATCGAGCGTTATGGAACGGCTTGAGGAGCAGGTGCAACAAAGCATGCACCTGTGTGACGCGAAGCGTTTGGGGCTTTCGATGCCCTCACTGCTGGATTTTTCAGAGTCTTCCGGAAGTCCGTGAATTATTAAACTCTGATATCGAAGCCGCTTATAAGGGCGATCCGGCGGCGATGAACCGGGAGGAGGTCATTCTTTCCTATCCGTTCATCGAGGCGATCGCCATTCAGCGTATGGCGCACAGACTTCATCTCGCCGGGGTTCCGATCATTCCGCGAATGATGACCGAGTGGGCGCACGGCCGCACAGGCATCGACATTCATCCGGGGGCGACCATCGGCTCGAATTTTTTCATTGATCACGGAACCGGGGTCGTCGTCGGGGAGACGAGCATTATCGGGGACCACGTGAAGCTGTACCAGGGCGTCGCCCTTATTGGGCGCTCGCTATCGGGAGGGCAAACGCTGAGAGGCCTCCGCCGGCACCCGACAATCGAGGACCACGTGACGATTTACGCCGGCACCACGATCATGGGCGCCGAAACCGTCGTCGGGGCACATAGCACGATCGGAGCCAACGTCTTTCTCACGCATAGCGTTCCGCCACACTCTCTCGTTTTCTACGAAGAGAAACAGCTCCGCATTCTCGACAAGAAAAGGAGAGCTCCTGAACCCGCGCTCGAATGGTCTATTTAGATTACAATGCGACGACGCCGCTGGCGACGGAGGCCTTTGAGGCGATGATCCCTCTGCTGCGCGATAGCTTCGGGAATCCTCGAGCATCCACGCGGCGGGCGCCGAGCCGCGCGCCGCAATCGACGACGCGCGGGAAAGACTCGCGTCGCTTCTCGGCGTGAGCGGACATGAAATCATTTTTACCAGCGGCGGAACGGAAGCGTGCAACCTTGCGGTCATGCTGGCTTGGCGCGAGCTCACGCGCCGCGCGGGCGCCATCTCATCACCGCCGCCACGGAACATCACGCCGTGCTCCGCGCCTTCGAGCAATTGAAGCATTATGAGGGGCTTCGACGTGAGCATCCTCGAAGTTGACCGCCATGGCTGCGTGGATCCCGGGATCTCAAGGCCGCCTTGCGCCGGGATACCGTGCTGGTTTCCATCATGCACGCAAACAATGAGACCGGGACGATCCAGCCGGTTGAGGAGTTCGCCGCAATCTGCCATCAGCGGCGCGTTTGTTTCCACAGCGACGCCATCCAAAGTTTCGGAAAGCTGCCTCTCCGCCCAAACGATCTCGGGATGGCTGCTGTCTCGTTGGCCGCTCACAAATTCCATGGTCCCCCGGCGCGGGTGCGCTTTTTCTTCGATCAGGCATCGCGATAAGCCGCATCGTCCATGGGGGATCCCACGAAAACATGCGCCGGCCAGGCACAGAAAACGTGGCCGCCATTGCCGGAATGGCCGCGGCAGCGGAAGTTGCCGAGCGCAAACGTCCCTCCGAGGAAATCTCGGCTGGCCGCGCTTCGCGACCGGCTCTGGCATGGGATTCAGGCGCGTGTTCCGGGATGTGTCCGCAATGGTCACCCAGACCTCACGCTCGCCAATACCCTGAACGTCAGTTTCCCGGGCCTTGACGGCGAGGCGCTCCTTATTGGGCTCGATCTCGAGGGAGTCTGCGCGTCCAGCGGCTCAGCGTGCATGGTTGGCTCGGTTCAACCCTCGCACGTTCTTCGGGCCATGGGGTGGCGCCCGAACTTGCCTCATCAACGGTCCGCTTTTCCCTTGGAAGCCAAACCACAGATACTGATATTGAACACTGCCTGGGCGCTCTCACCAAAGTCGTCGAGCGCCAGGCGCAGCCCATTGCCGCCTGATGAAATTCGCTCAGTTTGTTGCGCTCAATTTCGGAAAATCCGTTCTTCGCCACCTGCGACTCTCTTCCGGACGCCACCAGCGCCAACTCTTCGCGACCGTCGCGCGGCCTCAACCGTGATATTCTTCTCGAGAAACTGTGCGGACAACTTCTCCGCACCGCCCGCTGCCCGAAGCTCAAGTGGCCGTCGAGTGGCGACCACGGCTGCGGACGACGGCCGGCCTCGCCTGCTGGCACACCAAGACGATCTCCTGAATCCCAAGCTGATCGAAGTCTCGCCGTCCGAGGTCCAGCGTACTTTGCGTCACGAATTGGCCCATTTTCTCGCGCAATATCGAGCCGGACGCCGCCACATCGCGCCGCACGGACCGGAGTGGCGCCAAGCCTGCCGCGATCTCGGGAATGCCGAACGAATCGCGCTGCCACGATCTTCCTTTGAAGCGCATCCGTTTCGAGCGAAAGTACTTCTATGCGTGCCGCGAATGCGGCACCACGCTGGCGCGCGTGCACGCGATGAGGCGTCGCGTCGCGTGCCTCAAATGTTGTCGCAGACACAACGAGGAAAATATCACGAGCGGTTCCGCTTCATGCCCGTGCCAGCCCCGGACAAATTGGCGGCGTGACTTGCCTGTCTCCCCTTGCTTTTCCGATAGAATCGAGTCCGAACCGAGAATTACACAAGACGATCTGCATTTGTTCCCCCAATGAGTAACAACATCGAGTCCCACCTGGTCGAGAAGCGCGTTTTCAAGCCCTCGAAGGAGTTTTCGAGAAGCGCCCACATCGGCTCTTTTGCACAATACAGAAAGCTCTACAAGGAATCGATAAAGGCGCCCGAGAGGTTCTGGGCCAAACAGGCGTGCCGACCTGCTCTGGCAAAAGAAGTGGACCAAGGTCAGCGTCTGGCGGCCGCCCTTCGCCAAGTGGTTTGTTGGCGCCAAGCTCAACATTTCCGAGAACTGTCTGGATCGTCACCTTGCGGGTCCGCGCCGCAACAAGGCGGCGATCATTTGGGAAGGCGAACCAGGCGAACGCCGGGTCCTTACCTATCAGCGACTTCATCGCGAAGTTTGCATCTTCGCAAACATCCTCAAACGCAACGGCTGCAAGAAGGGCGATCGCGTGCTCATCTATCTGCCGCACATCCCCGAGGCGGCTGTAGCCATGCTTGCTTGCGCTCGGATCGGAGCTGTCCACAGCGTGGTCTTCGGCGGATTCAGCAGCGAGAGCATCAAGGATCGGTTAGCCGACAGCGGGGCGAGTATTGTCGTCACCGCGGATGGAGGTTATCGGCGCGGCCAAATCATTAGTCTAAAGCGAAAGTGTCGATCAGGCGCTCGAGGGCAACTCCACGGTCCGTCGCGGTGATCGTGTTCCGGCGCACTCATCTTGACATTCATATTCAGGAAGGCCGCGACGTCTGGTGGCACCGCGAGGCGGATTACGTGGACACCGCCTGTCCCGCCGAGGGCTTTTGACAGCGAGCACCCGCTTTTCATCCTTTACACCAGTGGCTCGACCGGAAAGCCAAAGGGTATCCTCCATACAACGGGCGGTTACCTTTTGGGTGCCGCAGTAACGACGAAATACATCTTCGACCTCCGCGAGGAAGACACCTTCTGGTACTCGCCGACGTGGGATGGATTACGGGCCACAGCTACGTCGTCTACGGTCCGCTCGCCAACGGCGCGACCACCTCATGTATGAAGGCGCGCCAAACTGGCCCCAACCGGACCGCTTCTGGAGCATCATCGCGGAACATGGCGTGACGATTCTCTATACGGCTCCCACCGCCATCCGAGCTTTCATTAAATGGGGAGACGAATGGCCGGCCAAGCACGACCTCTCTTCGCTCCGGTTGCTGGGGACGGTAGGCGAACCGATCAATCCCGAGGCATGGATGTGGTATCACAATCATATCGGCGGAGGCCGCTGCCCGATCGTTGACACCTGGTGGCAGACGGAAACCGGAATGCAAATGATCAGCCCGCTGCCGGGCGCCACGCCCGCTGAAGCCAGGCACGGCGACGCTGCCGTTTTTGGCGTTGATGCGGCCGTGGTTGACGATCACGGCAAGGAAGTGGGACCGAATCAAGGCGGGAAGCTTGTTATCCGCAAGCCGTGGCCCGCCATGCTCCGCACCATTTACGGCGACAAGGCCCGCTACAGGAAACAATACTGGAGCGAATTCAAGGGCTTCTATACCACCGGAGACGGCGCCCGGCGCGATAAGGACGGCTACTTCTGGATCGTCGGCCGCATCGACGACGTTCTCAACGTGGCGGGCCATCGTTTGGGAACCGCTGAGGTTGAGAGCGCTCTCGCGGCCCACGAAGCCGTTGCGGAAGCTGCGCGCCGTCGGGCGGCCGGACGAAGTCAAGGGCCAGGGCTCTGGTGGCCTTTGTCACTCTTCGCTCGGGCTTTGCGGCGACCGCCGAACTCGGCGAAAAACTGCGCCGACATGTCAGTAGCCTCATCGGGGCCATTGCCAAGCCCGACGATATTCGCTTTGCCGACTCCCTCCCCAAGACTAGGAGCGGAAAGATCATGCGCCGCCTGCTCAAGGAGGTTGCAGCGGGCGGAGCCGTTACCGGAGATACCACCACGCTGGAAGACTTCAGCGTGCTTTCCAAGTTGCGGAATACCGAGGAATAAGAAATCGGCTCGGGGTTCGGTCAGCGTTGATCTCGCCGCGAACGCTCAAGTCGGGAAACCGCGCGAGGTTGGAAGTCTCCTACCGATGCGGCTCGAACTCCAGGCTGGCCTCCGCGTCGAAGGCTTTCTCGGGCCGGAAAGATCCCGCGAGCCTCTCGAACACGGGGAAGCCATCAGCGTGGTCACGACTGCCATGATCACCAGCGTGGCAAAGAGTTCGTCGGAGATGATGCCGCGCTGCAGGCCGATATTGATGATGATCAACTCCATTAGACCGCGGGCATTCATCAACGTCCCAATCCCAAGCGCCTCCTGGTTGGGAATACCGGTCGCGCGGGCGGCCAACCAGCACGCAATGCCCTTGCCGAAAATGGAGGCCAGCAGCACCGCGCCGCAGAGCAGCCAAAGAAAGCTGGTGTTCAGCAGCCCGATCCGCGTGTTCAGCCCGGAGTAGGTGAAAAACAAGGGGAGCAACAGGGCAACGGTGAGCGGCTGAATTCGGCCAACGAGATCTCGGGCAACGACTCCACGCGGCATGGCCGCTCCCATGACAAATGCGCCGAAGACCGCATGCAACCCGATGAGATCGGTAAACCAGGCGCCAGCCGCCATTAAGGCGAGCCCGACGGCGAGACCCCCGTCGGTAAGGCGACCTTCCTTCACCAGCCAAGGCTTGGCTCGGGCGAGCAGCTGTCGCAGAAAAAGCAGGGTGAAGAGCACATAGCCCGCGCCTCCGATGATATTGATCAGAGCGTGGCTCCATTGTGATCGAAGCTGGCCAGCACCACCGCAAGCAGGCACCACGCCGTGGCATCATCTATGGCTCCCGCACCCAACGCCACGGTCCCCATCGTCGTTCCGGCCAGATTCTTGAAATGAATGATGCGCGCGAGCATCGGAAAGGCCGTGATGCACATCGAGGCGCCAAGAAACAGCATCGCCTCCGAAAGCGTGGTTCGCGCGGGAAATAGCGCCGTATGATGAAAGAAAATCCATGCCAGACCGCTGCCCAGCACGAAAGGAACAACCATCCCGGCCAGCGAGACAGCGATCGAACTCCGGAGATGTTTTTGAATGATATCGACGCGAAACTCCAACCCCACCACAAACATGTAGAGCGCCAATCCAAGCTGGGACGCCGGAAAGAGATAACTCTGAGTGTCGCGGCTCTTCTGCGCGGGATCCCACGGGAACAGCCATTGCTGCAGTTCGGGCCAAAGCAGGCCTAAAAGAGACGGGCCAAGGAACACGCCCGCGATCATCTCGGCGACCACTTGCGGCTGGCCGAAACGCAGGGCGATCATTCCGACGAGACGGCAGAAGATGAGGATCACCGCTATCTGCAGGAAGAACTGCACAGCCAGATGGAGGTTGTTCATTGCAATAGCGGGGAAGCTCGACGCGCCAATCAGCGTGCGAAATCATTCGCTGCGAGGCAAGACAAAGCCCGCCTGAAAGTCAAAGATTGTTAGGGAAACCGGTGCAAACGGGCCGGGACCACGCCGATCTTCGGGCTAACTGGCGTCGGGGAGGATTTGTTTCGTGAGACGATCGACGCCCTGTTTTGCGAAATCGCTGGAGGGGTATTCGCTTTGCGCTTTGAGATACCAGAGAGGCTGGAGCCGGGTTGGTCCTTTTGCTCGAGTTCTTCCGCTTGGCGGATGGCATGGACGAAGTCCGCGGCTTTGGTCGTGAGGTTGGCGCGCACCTGATTGAGCTTGTTGTCGTCGGGGAAATTGCGGAAGGCCTTTTCGGCACTTTCCCAGGCGCCGGCATAGTCGCCACGCTTCTCGATTTCCTGTGCCTGGATGATCGAGGTCTCAATCGCCTGCATGTCTTCGAGCACCTTGCGCAGCTGCTCCTGTTTCTGAGGATACATGGCCGTGGCGGCGATAAAGCGCATCTTGTCGTCAAGAATCTGGCGGTAATTTTTCTGGCTTAGAAGCTGATCAAAATCCACCAAGGCCCTGGATTGCACGTCGGCCTGGGAAAAGATCATTTGAGAGACCTCGGTAAGGGCCGGGTTGCGGGGCCAGATTCTCGGTTGCCGCCTTGAGCTCCGCTTCCAGGGTCTCCTTGTCGCCGCTCACCGCGGCGTTGCGAGCCTTCGCAATGTGCATGCCGGAGATCTGCTTGGCCGTCTCGATGGCTGCCATCGGCTTGGAAACATCGAAGTCTCTTGCGCTCACGCTCAGTTCGCTCACAAGTTTCTCGGCCATTGCGTAGTCTTTGACATCGATGGCGCTAAGGAGCTGATTCGACTTTTGCACGAACTGCAAGGCCTTCCTCTTGTCTTGGCGATCAAGGGTGCGCACGTCGGGCATGTACTCGCCGATTACAAATGTTTCGGCCAGCCGTTTGGTCGCGCTCTGCAGTTCATTCTTTTCAAGAGAAACTTAAAGGCCAGCACCCCCTCGCGCACATCGCGAACGATTTCATTGGCCAGTGAATCGATGCTGCCCATCGTCGGCGGCAAGCCGCTGGTCTTGGCGAATAAGCTCTTGGCGTCCTCGCCAATTCGCAATTGGCTGTCTCCGTCCGCAAAAATGCTGCGGTAAAATCTCGTTCCGATCAGGGCGTGCTGAAAACGCCTCTGGAGAAAGTGCTGCACGATCAGGGACTGAAACTCGATCTTAACCTGCAACTCGGCAACCTCACGCTTCGAGCTGGTTGGCCCTGGTCAACGCGGTGATTTCTGCAATTCTTGTCAGTATGGGTTGCATCTGCATTTCGCGGCTGAGCTGCTGCTGCTGCACCTGCTCGGGATTGGCGGGAGCACCATTTTTGATTTCGCGGAACTTCCCCCTCGAGCTTGTTCCCTTCGGCCGTCAGTCTCGCGTTCCATTCCAGCCGCTTGCGTTCGTCCTCGAGGGTCTTGCTTGCCGCATTGAGTCGATCATTATTCTTTCGCGCCAGCCAGGAGGAATAGACCTGATTGGCTATGGAGTCGCACAGGTTGGCATCCTCCTGATATCGCGAGGCCTTCGCCAGCAACTGAAAGGCCTCGTCGGTTGATCGGGGGTAATCCGCCCCGGAGCAAGCTTGTCCATGATCTGTTGCAAGGTCTCCTGATACTCGGTTTCGGGCGGCGTGATCGAGGAGGGCGCGTTGAGGAACTTTTCGAAGCGCGCCTGGAAAAGCGCGTTGTTGCTAATGTTCCAGCTCTTTCCGTCCCAGGTAACGATGTTCGTGCCAGGATCCAAAAAGGGAACATCCTTCCCAAGGAAACTCCGACCCGCCGCCACTCGCGTTTCCGCCGGACGCATTTCCAGCTCCCTTGCCCTCCAGGCTGCGAATTCTGAGCCGGCTGCGGAGGCGGAGCCGGAGCCGGAGCGGGCTGGGAAGCGGGCGCCGGCGGTGCAGGCTGACCTGTATCCGAGCTGTAGCAGGTTGAGGTTGTGGAGCTTGCATCTCTGAAGCCAAACCGCCTTGTCCCGCGGCGAAAACCGCTGATGCCAGCAGGATTAAAACACACGCACCCTCATCATCTTCGTCAATTTTCCACAAATATACCCAATCGCCGGATTCTGGCAAAAGGACAAGTCCCTGAATTTCTGACGTTGAATTTCCTCGCGTTCATGCCTGCAAAACCGCTTGGCGATCGCCAGCTCCGCTTGTTCACTTCGCTCACTCTTTCATTTTGGCTCCTTGATTCAGCCGGGGAGCCGCATGGTGACTCGCGCGCCGCCGCCCGGCTCGTCCTCAATGACTACGCTCCCCGTGCGCCTCGGCAATCGCCTTCACGAGGCTTAGCCCCAAGCCCAGTCCCCGCTGAGCGGCTCGCGTCCCCCGGTAAAGTCGACGGAAGACGGCCTCTCTCTCCTCGGGAGGAATACCTGGACCGTTGTCGGAAAAAGTGATGGCCGCCCTGGGTTCTATCCGCGCGCGCATGAATCTGCACACGTCCCCCAAAGGGGTATATTTAAGCGCGTTATCCAGAAGATTGTTAATCGCCTGCCCGAGACGAACCGGGTCCGCGTGGATCTCGACGCGTTCCGGTTGAACAAGAGTGATCGTAATATTTTTTCCTCGGCAACCTCGCGGAATAGGTCAACAGAGCGCCGCATCAGCGCGCCCACATCGAGTCGCTCGCGGTGCAACTGAAGAGCACTCGCCTCAGCCGCGGAAATATCGAGCAAAGCCTCGAGCAGATGGAGAAAGCGATCGCATTCTGTTGACACAATCCGCGAGGGCGGCGCGCGCCTCCCCGCATCGTCGCTGTTGTGCAAAGCCAACTCCGCGCTACCGCGAAGCCTGGTCAGCGGCGTGCGAAGATCGTGAGCGAGATTATCGAGGGTTTCGCGAAGAACCCGGACATGCGCCGCGTTCCTGTCGAGAAGCGTATTGAGCTCTCGAACGAGACCGGCCAGTTCGCCGCTGCCCGTTGGCGTCGGGACTCGCGCGGCGAAGTCGCCGGTTTCAAGAATTTGGCGCGCGGTTCGCGAGACTTCACGCAACGGGCGTGTTGCGCGCCAGCCCAGCACCGTGCCAGCCGTCACGGAAAGAATGAGGACAATCCCGCCCACAATCCCAAACGCCCGTCGCAGCGGGGCGAGCAACACGGCGCGGCTATCGGTGCTGCGGCCCACCTGGATCAAGCGCCCGTCAAGCAGCAAGCGAGAGGCAATCGCGTAGTCGCGCAGAGCATTTTGCAGCACGCGGACGGTTGGAATCGCATGTTCCGCGGTAACGCCCCATTCCGGAATAGGAATCCGCTGAACGACCGTTTCCACCCAGTCTGAAGGGGCCTTAACCCAGACGGGGCCATAGCGCGAATCGATGACGCGAACGAACCACTCGTTTCCTCTTGCGTTGTATCGCCTCTGACTTGATCGACGATACCATTGAGGCGGGCGGCGTTATAGGCCTGCTCGAGCAAGTCCGCACGACGCTCAACCACCTCCTGATCCGCGCCGTTCGAGCGCGCGCGAGCACCCAGTAAAGCACGCCGAAAAGGAAAACCGCGCTCAGGGCAAAGACCAGCGCGTACTGCGCAGCCAACCGCAACGCCAGGGATCTCCGGAGCTTTTCAAGCATCGGGACGAAAATGTAGCCGGACGCCGCGGATGGTCTCGAGCAATAC
>ERZ1370068.8623-contig-7462_pt1 | contig 46226 bp, 75 predicted proteins | sample MGYA00561227_ERZ1370068 | MGnify/ENA primary metagenome ERZ1370068 (study PRJEB38410, sample SAMEA6850437) | metagenome | study: Metagenomic assessment of the ecological functions of the soil: analysis of the soil microbiota associated with the... | reverse complement strand
AGTCACGGGCCAAGCTGTCATTAATGGAGCATCACCTGACCCCATGAGTGCTGAGAGGTGCGTGCGTGGGCTGGACTTCCTCTCCAGGACTACGAGGTGGCGCGCGCGACCGTGAATGGCCCAAGGACGGTGACTCGCGAGCGCCATTCACGGTCGCGCGCTTCAGGTGAATCCCCTGAGGAGTACCGCGCCCCGCGCCTCACTCGGAAGATCCAGAATGAGCGGTCCTCCGATATCGACTGGCGATCGCGCCAGTGCCGAGCAGACGTCGAACAGGTAGTGCAGATGGTCAGCCGATCCTGCGCCATCTCGGCAACGCGATCCGGGACTCGGGCCCGAACACAACCAGCCCCCTCACGGCGGGCCCTTGCGCGAGCTTTCTGGCTCTCGGCGGCGCGCTTGGCGTCCTCCGGATCGGCGGCGACCAGCATGACCCGAAGCCCGCCCGACCCGACGGTGATCTCCTCCGACTCGAGTCGCTCTGCCGCGCGACGACGGTCACGGCTCTGAGGCGTGTGCCGGCACGAAGTCCAGAAATCTCCACGCGGCCGCTCGCGTCTGTCGTCATCGTCCGTTTCGCCGTCGACCGTCACCTCAACCGTCTGCCCGACGAGATTGTTGGCAAACGATCCTCGAATCACGCGCACGGTCACGGTGCCCGCCGGCACTTCGGGCGACGGAAGCGGTTTGCCGGACACCTGCCTCAGGTCGGGCATCTCCGTTTGAGCGATGACCGGAGCCATCCTGCTCAAGAAGGCGGCGAAGACCACCAGCGCCAGAATCTTCGTGCCGCAGTTCTTGCAGAATCTGGCGTCGGTCTCGTTCGCGGTGCCGCATTTCGCGCACGAAGATCGTGTGGCGGTTGGCGCAGGTCAGAGACGGCGCGCTGTCCGGTTCGGCGCGCGCGAGATCCTGCATCAGCGAGAGTGGCCCTCGCGCGAAAGTTCGGGAGGAGAGCTCGCCGAAATCGGCATCGCCGATCTTCCCCATCGCGCGATCGAACTCCCGAGCTCTTTGATCGATCGCAGCGTCAGCGCCTTCTCCCGCTCGAGAAGTTCACGCTTGCGTTCGCTGACCGGCTCGGGAGCGCTGGCCCTCGCCGAGGAAACCTGCGACCGCCTGGTGCAGCGTCAACCCCGGCTTGAATCCGGCGGCCAGCACCGCCGCGCTCGGCAGAAGCGAGCGCAATCATGGGCTGGGTGTTGTGAGTCACCTCAGACAGCGTGGCGGCGGCGCCCGTCATCGCGAGCAGCGCGTAGATCTGCCACATGAGCGAAACGACGACCGGGGAGGGACGCGTCTCGACTCTGGGGAAATGCCGGACTGCGGACACTGGTTTCGAGTTTGCCACAGCTCGGAGGTCCGTCCCGTCCGCGTCTCTTAGTCCAGATTGGGCGCAGCTCGTCCTCGAGTTGCTCCTCGAGCGCGGCATTCACGGAGTGCCCGGCTCCTGGGCCGGTGCGGCGGCGTGGGGACGACGGGCTCCAGCCGGATGCGCGACGGCGCCGCGGACGACGACGCCTGCGAGGCCGGTGACGTAGGGGAAAACAGCCAGGCGAGCCGGTTGAATCCTTGATCGATCGGCTCGCTCAGCACTTCCCTGGCTGCCATACTTGGCGATGAAGCTGCACTGAACGACTTCGTCGCGGGTCTTGCCCGCGGCGGTCAGCCTGGCGATCTCGTCCCGCATCTCGGCGGCTTTGTCGCACGGCTGCACTCGCCCACACCGTTTGCGGCCGCACGTGCCGCACATGCAGATGATCGCGCGTCTGCAGCCCTTCTCGACCGGCGATTTCGGCGTCAGAACGACGGTCTGCGCCGAACAGACGTGCTCAGCGCGCGAAGATGCGGCGATGGCGCCTCCGATCAAGAAGGACCAGGAGCGACGTAGTGTCACCGCGCCGTGGGCACGCGGCTCGTCGCAAACGCAAAGGTCCGCTCAGGCAGGAGCGCGATGAACGTCCCGATCAGCATGATGCCGACGCCGAGCCAGATCCAGTTCACGGCGGGTTGATCGATGATCTTCAACTGCGCCGTCTGGAGTGGCGACGTCGGCTGCGCCAGCACCAGATACAGGTCCTCGCCCGGCCCGCGCCGGAGCGCGATCTCGGTCGTCGGATCCTGTTCGTGACCGCGGGAAGAACCAACGCGCCGGATACATGCCGCCCAGGGCCTCGCCGTTCCGCGTGACGTCCAGATAGCCTGCGACCTCATCTGTTTCTGGCCGTCCTCGCTCACCCGCAGCCCGTCGAAACGACAACGACGCATACGGCTGCACCGCCACCCGCTTGCCCGGCGTCAGGGAAACTTCCTCCCTCGCGCGAGAACGACTTGGGCCGGCGAATCCCAGGAACACCAGCACGATCCCGAGATGGATCACGTAGCCGCCGCTGTAGCGCCGTGCGCGATCGCGCGAACAGTCCTCGACTGCAGAGCGCTGAACAGGTCGATGCCGGTCGCCCGGTCCTCGCACCTGCGCGCCCCGCACGAATTCCTGCAGGATCGTCACGGTGACGAAGCCACACAGGGCAAAAGCAACAAACGGTTCGCGCCGGGCCTCGCAAGGTTGGTAGCGGGGCGGGATTTCAGCGCCTATCTGGAAGTGAAGCTTAGCCGCCAGCGCAGCGGCTAACGCGCCCCGGCCGACAACGGTCGGGGCCTTTTCATTTCTAAAAAGACGATTGCCTGGCACCAGAGTTGCTGCGCGGCTGGGTCCGGATCCGCGTGCTGGGCGTCTGCAACGTCCTTGCTCAAAAACCTGCCAAATCGACACATGGAGCGGCTTCACGGCAACGGAGCAAGCCGTTCTCGACTCTGATCGAAACGCCGCCTTCAAGCTGAGATTTCGCCAGTACCAGACGCGAAGGCCCCGGCATCGCAAGGTGTCGGGGGCTTTTTGTTGGCGGATGATTTCGGCGAACTGAAAGTCATTGCGGGCTTGAATTTCGACGGCCCCGAGATCAAGAAGAGGTGGCGCGGCCCTTCTTACTATTGCGCGGCACAGAACCCTGGCGGTTTCGACATGCCGGTGCGGCCGCCGCATTCAGATCGCCGATCCAGATCCCATCGAGTGAAGTCAGAATCGTCCTAGCATCGCCGCTGTCATTGACTCGGCGCAGTGCATCCTTCACGGCCGACTCTGCAAATTCCAGGCGCGCTTTGTAACCGGAGTTCTGGTGGTCCCTCTGCAAGGCTCTTGCCGATGCACTGGTCAGCGCGCTGCAGCTGGTCTCGCATCGTGCTTCGGTCTGCATGTGTGGATAGCCGACATAAGAGCACCAAGTTTTTGCCTATTTTGGCGAGGGCAGTCGGTGCGCCAACGTACATTTGAGTCGCGAGTGGCACGGCCACAGCTGGCAGGGCGAAGTCTCACCGCCGGCGGAAGCTGCCTGCGATGAGATAAGTCATCCAACGTTAGACGGGCAAATGAGGCCTGGCATGGGCGACCGTGCCGGGGCTTTCTTTGCGTGGGCAGCGCCCCGGGCCTTACAACGCGCCCATCCGCCCCAACATCGGGCGACAGCAAGGGAGCTTGCTCGAGTGATTTGGTCTCGTTACAAGGAGAGCGAAATGATGAGTCTCATGCGTCACCAGCCCTGGTCCTTTGATCGCTGGCAGCCAGATTTCGAACGGTTGTTCGCAGCGTCGGGCGCCTCAGAGCCAGCCGGAACGTGGGTACCGTCGGTCGATGTTCAGGAAGAGCACGACCGGTACGTAGTCCGATGCGGATGTGCCGGGCGTCGAGGCTAAGGACATTGAAATCTCTGCCGAGGACGGTCTGTTGACAATTCGCGGAGTGCGAACGACGAAAGAGCGCTCGGACAGCGACGGCTTTGAACATGTTGAGTGCTTCACCGGAACGTTCCTGCGTCGCATCACCCTGCCGGCTTTTTGCGCAGCTCGATTCGATCAGGCCATTACACCAATGGTGTGCTTGAGATCGAGATCCCCAAGCAGGCACGAGCCGAAGCAAAGCGCATTACGATCCCCGTCAATTGATCCGCCTGAGTGAAGTAATAACAACGTTGAAAAGCCGCGACTGATAAACGGCTCACTATTGTCCCGGCATCGTGTCGGGATTTTTTTGCTACAGCGCAGCAGGATAATTCCCACCTCCAAACGAGCTGACCATGCCATTGTGTTGACGACCCAATCGGCGCAGCATCTGGGTTGTGGAAGTCACGGGTTACTCAATGTGGGTACACCCAAGACACCGCACAGAGGGCCGTTCGCGACGGCCCTTTCTAATTTCTGAATCCGTACATTCCCGGCCGGATATGCACAGACGCTCCACAGCCCGCCCGCGCTACGCTCGCGGTATGTCACTCGGCCGGATCGTCATCACATGGAAGGCAGCATCGACATGACGCGCAGGCCCGCGAGGTGCTGCGCGAGATGCTTGGCGAAATCCGGGCGTGGAGGCCAGAGCCAGACGGCGTGCCCGTGGCGGAGTTGGCCCTAAATGAAACGCCCTCGCCGCTGCAGCCGGAGGGGCGCATATAGGCGTGGTAGCGGGAGGCCCGATTCGCTAATTTCCGCAGGCGACGACCACTTGTGCATGCGGCATAAGTACGCACACCGCAGGCGGATTGCTTTTGAGCGGCCGCTGTTCTAGAGATCCGTCGTGAACGTGTGAGCGAGTAGCGCCGCCCGTCGGTCATTCGCGCCTCGCCTGACGAGATGACTCGCCACGTGCGATCGTCGGCAATGTTCATCGCCTGGATGCGGACGCTCACCGGCGCGTTGCCAATCTCAAAGCGGTAGCGGAAGCCGAGATCGATCTCGGTCACCGACGGCACGGTCGAGGACGTTGTCCTGAGACGCGATATAAGCAGGAGTGATACTCCGCGCCGCCCTCAAGAGCGAACCCGTTCCAGCGCTCTGGGCCATACGACACGTCGAGCGTCGCGACGTGCGGAATCGGTCCAACCGGAACCGGGCCCAGCGCACCCTCGTCGACGGCCGGCCCGATCAGCTCCGGATCGAGGTAGACATAGCCGGCGACGATGTTGAGGCCCTCCGTGATCTCACCCGCCACGGATACTTCGACCCGCGATGCCGGACGGTCGCGAGCTCCGTGTATGAGTTCGTGCTCGAGAGCCCGAAGTACGGTTTTTCGATCTCGAACACGCCGACGAGTGCGCTCGCGCTGGGCGTGATCAGATAGCGGACGCCCGCATCCACTTGCTCCGACAGGATCAGCGGCGCAGCCTCGCGACGATTGGTCGCGTTTTCGGGTGCGATGCCGCCTCCTTCGAGCCCGCGCGAATAGCTCGCGAAGACCGTGAAGCGAGAGCCGAGCGAGAGCGCCGCGCTCGCGTTGTAGAGCGTCGTCGTGTCGTCGGACGAGACAGACGGGTTTCCGTAGCCGCATCGAACGCCTCGCGCCGGACCCTCGCGCGTTGCACGCCCAGTCCCAGCTCGCCGACGTCCTTCCAGAGGAGCGCATACGCTACCCCGACGTTCTGCTGCGTCGTGTCGGTGCGGTTGCGGGGGTTCGTCGAGAATTCCGGTCTGTCTACCTGGGGAGCGTGACCGATGACGGTCGTCGCGATGAAGTGCTCGTCGTCACCGCCGTAGAGCCGGCTACGATCGCGAGCGCGTGCGATGAGCTGCACGGTGTGGCGACGCGCCGCCTCGTACATGACCTTCGACACGCGCAGTTCGCCCGAGTACGACTGGAAGATCTGCTCGGGCACGGCCGCGATGTAGTACTGCGCAACGCCGCTCGACTCGGCGTCGAACAGGTATTCGTAGTCGCTCGCTTCTTGCGCATTGCGCGAACCGAATACTCCGGCCCGCAGGGTCCAGTCATGCTCGAGCTCGACTTTTCCCAGTACGCCGTAGTCGTAGCCATCGAAAGCCCAGGTAGCTCCAAGTCTGTCCAGGTAGCTTGCGCTGCTCGAATTCCGGCGGCAGCGCGGACCCGGCGAGGATATACGAGCGGCCGCTCCTCGTGCTCATGCCATGTCGTCCAGCCGACGAATGGGACGATTTCCGATCGCTTGGTCGGTTGCCAGCGAACGATCGCGCCGAACGACGGACCCAGCGAGTGACGAGCGAGGTTGTAGTCGGGATTGATCTCGAGACCGCCGCCGAACCCGATGCTGAGCGATGGCGAAAGCGGCAGCTGTGTGTCGACCTCGACGTAGCCGTAGTCGTACGGTCCCGCGCCGAGCGAGATGCTGGTGATGCGCTCGGCGCCCGGCTGGCGAAGCTGGTAGTCGACGACTCCGGTAGGTGCAGCGAGTGGATAGGACTGCGCGCTCAAGCCCACGTGCAGCACGGAGCCTTCAACGATGCGTCCCGTCGGCTCGTACGTCTGCTGGTCGTAGTACAAGCCTTCGATGACCAGGGTTGCCGGCCTCAATCGGGCTGAAGCCGCGCGCGTTTTCGGGGAATAGAGACCGATCTTCTCGTCACCCACGGTAAGACCGAACGCATCCTGCGCCTGAACGACCGCGTTCTCGTCGACGCGCTGCGCATGCGCTGTGGCGACGAGCAGCCACGCAAGCCCTCCGAGCGTCGCACCGCGAGTCATCTCGTGCGCATTGTGACCGGAAACCAGAATCCGTTCCAAAGGGTGTGCCGTAAGCCGATGTTGCAGCCCAGAAACGGCGACGAGAATGGAAAGGCCTCAGCGATTCCGCACTGAGGCCTTCGCAAAGCTGGTAGCGGGGGCCTGCTTTTTGGCTGTGAGCGATCGACCCATCCCCCTGGTTGCCCCGTGAGAGACAGCGAGAGCCCTGGACGCCCGCGGCCAGGGTGCTTTAACGTTCTGCAGGCGTCCTCGACCGAGGGGTTAGGCGTCGCTTCGTCCATGCCCGCGCCTATCGCCGCCTGCACGCGAGCCAGTTGAAGACTTCCCAAAGCCAGCGCGATTGAGGTCAAGGTGCGCTCCATTGATGTCCGAATGCTTGCTCACCGACTTTCCTGAAGCGCATAGTCAATGGCCCCAGGAATTTCATAAGCGGGACGCCAGGAGGCAAGCGAGGAGTTCGATGCATCCACTATTACGCACGATCATTCTCGCAGCAGTTACAGCGACGATGCCTGTCATCAGTCAGGTATTGGCTCAAGCAGCCGATCCCCAAAATGGAACATGGGAACTGAACCTCGCGAAATCGAAGTTTGATCCCGGTCCCGCACCGAAGAGCCAAACGCGGACATACGAGGTCGCTGGCGGAGCCGTCCAAGATGAGCGCCAAAGGAGTTACCGCCGACGGCAAGGAAATGCAGATGAATTACACCGGCACCTTAGACGGCAAGGATTTCCCCGTTACAGGCAATCCGGATGCGGATACGATTTCCCTGAAGCGGGTCGACGATTCAACTGTCGAAGCGACCCTGAAGAAGGCCGGCAAGGTAGCCTCCACCAGCACTCGGGTGATCTCAAGGATGGGAAGGTAATGACGATCAAGACGAAAGGAACGAACGCAAAAGGCGAGGAAGTCAACAACACACTGGTGTTTGATAAGCTATAAAACGGTGTAGTTGAAACAGTAAGAGGCCCCGGCATGGCGACGTGTCGGGGCCCCTTGTTCCCGCTGCTCAGTACATCGTATGAAGCACAGCTCGATCGGCGGACTCGACGTGTCCCGCATAGGGCTCGGCGCCATGTCCGATGGCCGGCTACTACAACATCGGTGCGGGCAGCGACGCCGAATCTATCCGCACCATCCACCGCGCGCTTGACCTGGGCGTCACCCATATCGACACCGCGGAGATCTACGGTCCCTACGCGAACGAGGAACTCGTCGGCCGGGCCATCAAGGATCGCCGCGACCAGGTCGTGCTGGCGACGAAGTTCGGCATCGTCTCGCACTCCGGTGGCGGCCCTGGCGTTCTCGACAGCAGCCCGGCGAACATCCGCGTGGCAGTCGAGGGCTCCCTGAGGCGGCTCGGCACCGACCACATCGATCTGTACTACCAGCACCGCGTCGATCCCAAGACCCCCATCGAAGACACCGTCGGTGCTTTGGCCAAAGCTGGTCGCCGAAGGCAAGGTCCGATACATCGGCCTGTCCGAGGCCGGCTCCAGCCACGATCCGCCGCGCCCATGCGCGTCCACCCTATCGCCGCGCTGCAGACGGAGTACTCGCTGTGGACCCGTGATCCGGAAGCGGAACTACTGCCGCTGCTGCGCGAGCTGGGCATCGGCTTCGTTCCCTACTCGCCGCTCGGGCACGGCTTCCTCACAGGTGAAATCCGCTCGCCGGAGCAGCTCTCGGACGACGACTGGCGCAAGACCAACCCGCGCTTCACCGGCGAGAACTTCCAGCGCAACCTGCGCATCGTCGACGAGGTCAAGGCCGTTGCCGCCGAGGCGAGTGCAACACCCGCGCAGATCGCTCTGGCCTGGCTGCTCGCGCAGGGCGACGACATCGCACCGATCCCCGGCACCAAGCGGGTCGCCCGCGTCGAGGAGAACACCGCCGCCGACCGGCATCGAGCTGAGCGCCGAGCAGATCGAACGGTTGAACAACCTTACGCCGGCCGCCGGCGAGCGCCACGACGAAGGAAACATGGCCGTCATCGACCGCTGACCACCCGGCGGGTATAGCCGTCACCAACGACGCAGTCAGCCGCAAGAACCGCAGAGGACCAGCCGACAGCGATAATGAAAGGCCCCGGCGGTTCGCGCCGAGGCCTTAGTAAGAAGTGGTAGCGGGGGGGCGAGTTGCCTGCACACCACTGAATTTGCTGACGTTGGGGAAATGCGCTAGTTCCTCGCTTTGACCAAGGCTTGTGTCCGCTTTCGGCCAAAAGCGGCCACTGAACGTCGCGGCTCAGACGCCGCCGACCAACGGAGGGGACAGAGTGCGAGGCAGTGTCAGGCGGCGCCAGCTCTTACCCGAACGGACCGGTGGATGACTATCGAAAGCCACAGTAGCAACATAGAAAATGAAAAGCTCGCTGCTGCAATCCCGGCATCCCTACATCGGCGACCATGGACAAGAAGGCGGCGAGCATTGCAAGAGCAATGGGAAGAGCGTTACTCGGTAAATCGCTTCCCACCCTAAGCCGCCTGCCGAAAACTCCATGACAAAAGCAACACCGCCATGACGAGGCTTGGAAAGGCTACAGCACCAGTTAAGAGGTGAGGTATGGAACTTTGAATACCCCTCGCCAGACATACGAACAGCGCCCTGGACCGTGAGTAGCCTGGAATCCGATGCGCGCTCTGAGACGATTGGTCCTGTAGCCCGGCTGCGACCACGAAAGTTGCTAAGCCAAGAACGAAATGTGGTCGTCAAGGAGCCATCCGTACCGTCCTTAATGTGCCACTACTCATGAACCTGAATCGCGGATCGAAGGCCGGTTCAAGGATGTGAAGGGCCGTGGAGGACAATCACGTAATACGCTGCGCAGACGAACACGACCCGTTGACGCATCCTCGCAAGTCTTGCGCTACCGTTTTCCCCCGTGACACCTCCCCAAGGCGGTAACACGAGAGGCTCGAAGCGACCTCCAAACCACCACACGCAACCAGCAGGCCCCAAGACGAGTCCCACTTCCTGCTCCGGCCAGATGGGCGATCAAGACGGTGTTTGGTCTCTTGCACTTTTCGTTGGCCAGTTTGGTGACGTGCTCAGCAAGCTGACCGCGATCGCGCTTCGCGAGAAAGTCATCCAGGAACGCTGACTTCGCGCGTCCGGTCGCGACTTCGCCAACGCCTCATAGGCCCTCAAAGCCCCTGGATGCCCGCGTGATATCGGGGCAAAGCGATCTCTCGCCTTGTCCTCATGCTCGATCGCGAACGCGGCGGCGGAGAACATCGCCTGGAGATTGACTACGCGTGAGTAAGTGATAGTTATCGCCCAGACCGTGGCCAGCAGATCATCGCAGACGTGGACCCTGGATAGGTACCCGATGGATCCATTCCTCGCAACCACTGTCGAGCGCGGGGGCGTTCTCCACTATGGGCTCCCGCCCAGCAGCCGCGTGAGCGACCACTTTCGCTCGTTCCTCAGGTGTCGAAAGCCCGGGCCCCAGCGTGCATTGCCTGCGTCGCACACGAGAAGCAGGCCACTTACGACGACCTCGCGACTCAGCTTCATCGGTCGCCCCTGAATTCTGCCCGCATAACCGGTAATGCAGCGATGCCGGCGCCCGTACCCTGCGGCTCCCAGTAATGGCAAGACGAATAGCATTGACGACGCCCGGACTATTCTTAGGCCCGCGAATGTCCGCCCTTCGAATCCGCGAACGTCCGCATCGGGTCGATAGCGGACGGCCGACGGCGACCTTTGCGGTTCGCACCGACGAATTGGCAGCCCGAAAGCGGGGGCGCGATTTGAACCTGCGCGAATGGCTGCTTTCGGCAGGAGCAGCCCATGGCTGCCTCGCTGCGAATTTGACCCACACAAGGGTCTGTGCCTAAATCCTGTCTAGTTGGACAGGTCGAGCATTTCGTCGTCCGTTCGCTCGCCTGGCAACTCGGCGCCTGCATCGCCACCTGCGCCAAGTCCCGCGGGGGAAACCGAAATGTCTACAGCACAGCGTGCGCAGCAGAACAAAAACGTAGTTGTCAATTTCGTCAATGGCCAGGCTGTAGCGACCACCAGCGGACGCGGCGCACCGCTCTTCAATCCGGCGACCGGCGAGGAATCCGGGTGGGTTGGGTTCTCGTCCGGCGAGGACGTCGCAGGCGCGGTCGCCGCGGCCAAGGCAGCCTATCCGGCTGGGCGGAAACGTCGCCGGCGAAGCGCGCCAACTACCTGTTCAAGTTCAAGGCGTTGCTGGATGAGCAGCGCGAGGAGATTGCCCGCCGCATCAGCGCCGAACACGGCAAGACTCACGCGGACGCGTTGGGCGAGGTCGCGCGCGGCATCGAGGTGGTGGATTTCGTTTGCGGCATCCCGCATCTGCTCAAGGGAGATTTCAGCCGCAACGTCGGCCCGAACATCGACACGTACAGCGACCGCGAATCCTGGGCGTCGTGGCGGGCATCACTCCGTTCAATTTTCCCGCCATGGTTCCGCTGTGGATGTACCCGGTGGCCATCGCCTGCGGCAACACTTTCATCCTCAAGCCTTCCGAGCGCGACCCATCCGCAGCGCTGTTCGTCGCCCAACTGCTGAACCAAACAGGACTGCCTCGCGGCGTCATCAACGTCGTTCAGGGTGACAAGGAAGCGGTCGATGCGATCCTGCTGCATCCCGACATCAAGGCGGTGAGCTTCGTCGGCTCGACCCCAGTGGCCGAGCATGTCTACACGACCGGGAGCAAGGCCGGCAAACGCGTGCAGGCGCTCGGTGGCGCCAAGAACCACATGCTGGTGCTTCCGGATGCCGATATCGATCAAGCGGCGGACGCCCTGGTCGGTGCGGCCTACGGTTCGGCGGGCGAACGCTGCATGGCCATTTCCGTCGCCGTACCGGTCGGTGAGGAAACCGCGGAGCGCCTGGTCAGCGCTCTTGCCCGCCGCGCGTCGTCACTGCGCGTCGGCCCCGCTACCGATCCCGAAGCTGACATGGGACCCGTGATTACCGAACAACATCGCAAGCGAGTCACCGGGTACATCGAGAAAGGCGTGGCCGAGGGCGCGACACTCCTGGTGGACGGCCGCGAAGCACCGGTCGCGCGCCAGCCGGGATTTTTCCTCGGCGCGTCGCTCTTCGATCACGTGGGCAAGGACATGACCATCTACCGGGAAGAAATCTTCGGTCCGGTGCTTTGTGTCGTGCGCGCTCGCGACTACGAGGAGGCTGTAGAGCTGGTCAACGAGAATCACTACGGCAACGGCGTCGCGGTGTTCACGCGCAATGGCGATGCAGCGCGCGATTTTGCCAAGCGCGTGCAGGTGGGCATGGTCGGGGTCAACGTTCCCATCCCGGTGCCGGTGGCGTTTCATAGTTTCGGTGGCTGGAACCGCTCGCTGTTCGGCAGTCACGCCATCTACGGTCCGGAAGGCGTGCACTTCTACACGCGGCTGAAGACCGTCACATCGCGCTGGCCCACGTCGATCGGCGCCGGCGCCGAGTACGTGTTCCCACACACAAATAGGGCACCCGGGAAAGTTTCGCCCAAAGCGGCGAATACTTTTCGGGGCCCGCCCAAGAGGCGGGCATCCTGGAGAAGAGAGAATGCGCAAGCTCGGGTGCGGGTTGATCCAGATGGGGCTGAAGGGCGACGTGTCCATGGGCCCCGAGCGGATCAGGGACCAGATGCTCGAGGCGCACGTGCCGCTCATCGAGAAGGCGGGCGCGAGCGGTGTCCAGGTGCTGTGCTTCCAGGAAATCTTCACGCAGCCGTATTTCTGCCCCAGCCAGGACCGCAAATGGTATGCGGCAGCCGAAGCGGTTCCCGACGGTCACACGACCCGGTTCATGCAGGAGTTCGCGAAGAAACACCGCATGGTCATGGTCGTGCCGGTCTACGAGCAAGCCATGACCGGCGTGTACTACAACACGGCCGCGGTCATCGATGCCGATGGCAAGTACCTCGGTAAGTACCGCAAGACCCACATTCCGCAGGTCGATCCGGGTTTCTACGAGAAGTTCTTCTTCAAGCCGGGCGACCTGGGCTTCCCGGTGTTCGAGACCGCATACGTCAGGCTCGGCGTCTACATCTGCTACGACCGTCATTTTCCCGAAGGATGGCGCGCGCTCGCGCTCAACGGCGCGGAGTACATCGTGAATCCGTCCGCGACCGTCGCCGGGCTGAGCAAGTATCTGTGGGAGCTCGAGCAGCCCGCATCGGCCGCCGCGAACGGAGTCTTCATCGGCGCCATCAACCGCGTCGGCAAGGAAGAGCCCTGGGCAGACAAGATGGGTGAGTTCTACGGCTCGAGCTACATCGTCAATCCGCGCGGCAAGATTGAAGCCCAGGCCAGCTACGATCGTGACGAGCTGCTGGTGCACGAGATCGACCTGGACATGATTCGCCAGGTTCGCGACACGTGGCAGTTCTTCCGCGATCGCCGGCCGGAAGCCTACGGCTCGCTGGTGCAAGGCTGATGGCAGGCGAGCCGGCAAAGAGCCGCGCGGTGCAGGTCGGCGAGTTCTACGAGCTCGAAGTCGGCTCCGACGTGGCGGACAGCCCTCGATTCAACAAGGACATCGCGCCCACGCGCGTCGCGCAGCGCACCTGGAACAAGTGGCATATCGCCGCGCTCTGGGTCGGCATGTCGATCTGCGTGCCGACGTACACCCTGGGCGGCGTGCTGACCACGTATTTCGGTTTGTCCGTGGGCGAAGCGCTGTGGGCGATCTTCGTCGCCAACGTCATCGTGCTCGTCCCTTTGATCCTCAATGCCTTCGGCGGCACCAAGTTCGGCATTCCCTTCCCGGTCATGCTGCGCTCCTCGTTCGGGATCATCGGCTCCAACGTGCCGGCACTGGTTCGCGCGCTGGTGGCCTGCGGATGGTTCGGCATCCAGACGCTGTTCGGTGGCACTGCCGTGCACCTGCTGCTGTCCGCGCTCTTCGATGGCTGGAAGCAACTCGGCAGCGTGGGCGAGGTCCTCGGCTTCCTGATTTTCTGGACCGCCAATGTCGCGGTCGTGATCCGCGGCTCGGAGTCGATCAAGCGCCTCGAAGCCTTCGCGGCGCCGCTGCTGTTGCTGCGTGGGTGCGGGACTGCTGATCTGGGCGTGGCCGCAGGCTTCCATCACGGAGCTGTTCGCGCGCCCGGCCAACCGTCCGGCGGACGCTTCGTTCCTCGGCGTACTTTTTCGCGGGCCTCACGGCGATGGTGGGTTTCTGGGCGACGCTGTCGCTCAACATTCCGGATTTCAGCCGGTTCGCCAAGTCACAGAAGAGCCAGATCATCGGGCAGATCGTCGGCCTGCCGTTCACGATGCTGATGTTCGCGGGCCTGGGCGTGGTCTTGACCTCGGCCTCGGCTCAGCTCGTCGGCGAGACCATTTCCGATCCCATCCGGCTGATCGGCAAGATCGACAGCCCGGTTCTGGACGGTGCTGTCGATGATCGTCATCATTCTCGCGACCATGGCGACCAACACGGCCGCCAACGTGGTCTCGCCCACCAACGACTTTCAGAACGTCGCGCCCAGGCTACATCAATCAGAAGAGAGGCGTGCTGCTCACGGGCTTGATCGGCATCGCGCTGATGAGCTGGGAGCTCTTCAAGCGCATGGGTTGGCTCCACTCGGACGTCAGCGTCGACAGCCTGTATTCGAACTGGCTGATCGGCTACTCGAGCCTGCTCGGGCCGATCGCCGGCATCATGGTGGTCGACTACTTCCTGATTCGCCGGCAGCAGTACGACCTGCCCGGGCTTTACCTGGACGGCGGCCCCTATCCGGCGTGGAACGTCGCAGGGTTCGTCGCGTTCCTCGTGCCCGTGGCGCTGACGCTCATCGCGATCGTCACCGGCGCGCTGCAGTGGTTCTACACGTACGGATGGTTCACGGGCTCGTTCCTCGGCGCGACGCTCTATCTATTTTCTAGCGAGCCGCGAGCCGGCGCAAGGGCGCCATTGCGCAGTCCGTCGCGAGCGAAGCGTAGCGGGCGGCTGCTGCGCACCAACGACAGAGGTGGTCGACATGTCGGTTCTCATCAAGGGCGGCACCATCGTCACGGCAGATCAGACCTACCGCGCCGACGTCCTGTGCTCGGATGGCAAGATCGTGGATATCGGCGCAGAGGTATTTCGGCGCCTGCGCGCGGCGAGGTCGTCGATGCGGGCGGCCAGTTCGTCATGCCGGGTGGCATCGATCCGCACACCCACATGCAGCTGCCCTTCATGGGAACCGTGGCGCAGCGACGATTTCTATACGGGCACGGCCGCGGGTCTCGCCGGCGGCACCACGATGATCATCGACTTCGTGATCCCGAATCCGAAGCAGCGGATCATGGATGCGGCGGCAGTGGCGCGAATGGGCGCAGAAGTCCGTTGCGGACTACTCGTTCCATGTTGCCATCACCTGGTGGGACGAGAGCGTGCGCGAGGACATGGTGACGCCTGGTGCGCGAGCACGGCGTCAACAGCTTCAAGCATTTCATGGCGTACAAGAACGCCATCATGTGCGATGACGAAACGCTGGTGAACAGCTTCTCCACGGCGCTGACACTGGGAGCGATCGTCACGGTGCACGCGGAGAACGGCGACCTCGTCTTCAAGCTGCAGGAGGAGATCTACAAGCGCGGCATCACCGGACCCGAGGGTCATCCGCTGTCGCGGCCACCCGAAGTGGAAGGCGAGGCCGCCAATCGCGCCATCCGCATCGCCGAAGTCATCAAGGTGCCGTATCTACCTGGTGCACGTCTCCTCGCGCCAGGTCGCTCGAGGCGATCGCCCGGGCACGCAACGAAGGCCAACGCGTCTTCGGCGAGGTGCTGGCGGGGCACCTGCTGATCAACGATTCGGTGTACCGCGATCGAGAACTTCGAACGCGCCGCGGCGCACGTGATGAGCCCACCGTTCCGGTCGCCGGAGCACCAGGTCGCGCTGTGGCGCGGCCTGCAGTCCGGCAACCTGCAGACCACGGCCACCGATCACTGCACGTTCTGCGCGGATCAGAAAGCCGCGGGCAAGGACGACTTCCGCAAGATCCCGAACGGCACGCGCCGGGATCGAGAACCGCATGGAAGTGCTGTGGCATCACGGCGTGAATACCGGGCGGCTGACCATGAACGAGTTCGTGCGCGTCACCTCCACCAACGCCGCGCAGATCTTCAACATCTATCCGCGCAAGGGCAGCGTCGCCGTGGGCGCCGATGCCGACCTCGTGGTCTGGGACCCGTCCGCGAGCAAGACCATTTCCGCGAAGACCCATCGCCAGAAGGTCGACTTCAACATCTTCGAGGGCATGAACGTGCAGGGCTGCGCGTCGCACACCGTGAGTGGCGGAAAGCTCGTGTATGCGAAGGGCGATCTGCGCGTCGAGCGCGGCGCCGGCAAGCACATCGACCGTCCGGCGTTCGCCCCGTACTACGAAGCGGTCAAGAAGCAGATCGAGCTGAGCGCGCCGCGACCGGTCAAGCGATGACGAAAACCCTCGCTAAACCCGCCGACGGCAGCGCGGACGTCCGTCCGGGCCGTCTGAGCGGACGCTGAGATCGCAGCCAACTTTGCGGACATGCATCCGCCGCTGACGCCGTCCGGAGGCGATCATCGACGCTGACCGTTGTTATTTCTGCTATGCAGCGCCGTGCACGACGGCCTGTCCGACGGGCATCGACATCCCCGGCTTCATCCAGAAAGATCCGCAGCGGCAACCTCAAGGGCTCGGCCCACACCATCCTTGAGCGCGAACATCATGGGTGGCATGTGCGCCCGAGTGTGTCCGACCGAGGTCCTGTGCGAGCAGGCGTGCGTGCGCAACACGCACGAAGACCGGCCGGTGCGCATCGGACTGCTGCAGCGCTACGCCACCGATCCGGTCCTCGACAAGAAGATTCCTCTATTCGAACGCGCACCGGCGACCGGGCGCACCGTCGCCGTGGTGGGCGCTGGGCCGGCCGGTCTGAGCTGTGCGCACCGGCTGGCGATGCTGGGGCACGGCGCGACGGTGTTCGAGCCGAAAGAGAAGCTGGGTGGCCTGAACGAGTACGGTATTGCGCGCGTACAAGACTCCCGATGATTTCGCCGCTCGCGAAGTTGAATACATTCTCAGCATCGGCGGCATCGACGTGCGCACCGGCGTGGCGCTGGGCAAGGTGTGTCGCCTCGGCGAGCTGTGCGCGCAATACGATGCCGTGTTTCTCGGCATCGGTCTCGCCGGTGTCAAGGGCCTCAACCTCGACAACGAGCAGCTCGAGGGCGTGGCAAACGCCGTCGACTACATCGCAACTCTGCGCCAGGCGAGGAACAAGGCGTCGCTGCCGGTCGGCCGCAGAGTCGTCGTGATCGGCGGCGGCATGACCGCGATAGACATCGCGGTCCAGTGCAAAGCCCTGGGCGCGCAAGAGGTGACCATGGTCTACCGCCGCGGCCAGGAGCACATGAATGCCAGCCGCTACGAGCAGGAGTTCGCGCAAATCCGTGGCGTGACGGTGAGATATTGGTCGAGGCCACGGAAACTCCTGGCCACGAATGGCCGGGTCCGCGCCGTCGAGTTCGAGGCGACCCGGACCGGGAACGACGGGCAGCTCGAAGGAGCAGGGCAGACGTACATGCTCGACGCCGACATCGTGTCTCAAAGCGATCGGACAGAAACTGCTGTGGGATCGTGACGCCGAGACCGCGCAAATCGTCGAGCTGCGCCAGGATCGAATCGCGGTCGACGCGGAAAGAAGGACTTCGCTGCCTGGTGTGTGGGCCGGCGGCGATTGCATCCACGGCGGCAGCGATCTGACCGTGTCCGCCGTGCAGGACGGCAAGATCGCCGCCCTGTCCATCGACAGATTCCTGAGACGAGGTGCGTGACATGGCCGACCTGACCACGAAATTTCTCGGCATCACATCACCCAATCCTTTCTGGCTCGCCTCGGCGCCGCCGACCGACAAGGCCTACAACGTCAATCGCGCCTTCGAGGCCGGCTGGGGCGGGGCCGTCTGGAAAACGCTCGGGGAAGATCCGCCAATCGTCAACGTCAACGGTCCGCGCTACGGCGCGATGCACGGCAACGACCGTCGGGTGCTCGGCTTCAACAACATCGAGCTGATCACCGACCGACCGCTCGGCACCAACCTCGAGGAAGTGCGCCAGATCAAGCGTGACTGGCCGGACCGCGCGCTGATCGTTTCAGTCATGCTGCCGATGAACGAAGAGAGCTGGGCGAAGTACGTGCCGATGATCGAGGACACCGGCGCCGACGGCCCGAGCTCAATTTCGGCTGCCCGCACGGCATGTCCGAGCGCGGCATGGGCTCGGCGGTGGGCCAGGTGCCGGAGTACATCCAGCTCGCCGCGCACTGGTGCAAGAAGTACGCACGCGTGCCCGTGATCGTGAAACTCACGCCCAACATCACCAGCATCCTGCCCGCAGCGAAGGCCGCGAAGGGATGGCGGCGCGGACGCGGTGTCGCTGATCAATACGCTGAATTCGATCATGCGCGTCGACTACGACACGCTCACCATTTTACCCGTCGACCGATGGCAAGGGCTCGCACGGCGGCTACTGCGGTCCGGCCGTCAAACCAATTGCCTTGCACATGGTCGCGGAGATAGCGCGCTCGCGCGACGACCGCGGGCCTGCCGATTTCCGGCATCGGCGGAATCACCGACTGGCGCGACGCCGTCGACTTCCTCGCGCTCGGCGCGACGAACGTCCAGGTCTGCACCGCCGCGATGGTCTATGGCTTCAAGATCATCGACGACCTCACCGACGGCCTCGGCAACTATCTCGACAGCAAGCGGTTTCAGCTCGGTGAGCGAGCTGGTCGGCAAGGCGGTGCCGAGTGTGACCGACTGGCAGTACCTGAATCCTCAATCACGTCGACAAGGCATGGATCGACCAGGACCTGTGCATCAAGTGCGGGCGCTGCCACATCGTCTGCGAGGACGCGTCGCACCAAGCCATCACGGCGTCCGTGAACGGCGTGCGGCATTTCGAAGTCATCGATGCCGAATGCGTCGGCTGCAACCTGTGTGTCAGCGTCTGTCCGATCGAAAGCTGCATCACGATGCGCCCGATGACCAGCGGTGTCGATCCGCGCACCGGCCGGCCGATCACGCACGAGAAGGCCGACTGGACCACGCACCCGAACAATCCGGGACGCAAGAACTGCTGAGCAGCCGAGCGCCGAACTCGTGTCATCACCAGCGAGAAAGCTCGACATCCGCGAAGCCAACGAGGCGCTCATCCTGCGCGCCGCGGAGAAGACAATTCGCGCTGCACGGCTTCAGAGGTACGACCACCGAAGGCGATCGCCAACGAGGCCGGGCTGCCAAAGGCCAACGTTCATTACTACTTCAAGACCAAAGCGAATCTGTATCGGCAGGTTCTCAAGGGCATCCTCGAGGACTGGATGGACGCGGCCGCCGCTTTCGAGGCCGACGACGATCCGCAAGCGCGCGCTGACGCTGTACATCACGGCGAAGATGCAGTTTTCGCGGCAGCGGCCGTACGGCTCGCGCGTGTGGGCGAGCGAGATCATGCGCGGTGCACCCGGTGATGGAGCGCTTTCTGGGAACGACGCTCAAGACCTGGGTCAACGCGCGCGTCAGGACCATCCGCAGCTGGATCAGCGCCGGCAAGATCCGCGCAGTGGACCCGGAGAGCCTGCTCTACATGATCTGGGCCGTGACCCAGCACTACGCGGACTTCGAACGACAGATCGCCATCCTCAATGGCGGCAACGCGATTCGACGAGCGTCAGTACCGCGAACCGCGTGGAGCAGGTCCGTGAAGCTCATCCTGGGCAGCGTAGGACTTCGAGGCTCAGGAAATGACGCCGGTGCGCGCAGCGAGCGAGCGCATGAAGAACGACGACGATGCACTGATCGAAGCCGCCAAGGCTGTTCGCGACGCGCTCACGCGCCTTACTCGCACTACTCACGTGGGCTCGGCGGTTCTCGATGAGAACGGCCGGATCCACAGCGGTTGCAACGTCGAGAACGCCGCCTACCCCGGAAGGAATCTGCGCCGAGACCAGCGCCATCGCTGCCATGGTCGCGGCGGGTGGCACCCGGATCGTCGCGATCGCAGCTGTGGGCGGGCGGCAGGCGCTGGAAGCGTGCACGCCGTGCGGCGGCTGCCGGCAACGCATCCGCGAATTCTGCGGACCGGAACACGCGCATCATCCTGCTCGACGACAACGGCCAGCCGCGAAGCTACATCGATGGATGAGCTCCTGCCGGCCTCGTTCCAGCTGCGATAGTTCCATCCGTATCAGCCGATGCCCGCTATAGCAGCGCGCTAGACAGCGCCGTTTGCTAGCGTCCTTCTGGCGAGAACACCGTGCAGGATGATCCGCGACAGCGATTGCTCGACCTTGCGGAAATGGTCCCGGCGTCAGCCGGCGACACGTTCATGACCGCCTTGACCTGCGGAGCGAAGTCCGCGTAGTGCTGCGTCGCCGCCCAGATCAGGAAGATCAGGTGATACGGGTCGATCGGCGCCAGCTTTCCTTGATCGATCCAGTGCTGGATCACCGCCGCCTTGCGCTCGACCACGGCCCGCAGATTCGTCTGCGAGGTAGCCCTTCAGGAAGGGCGCGCCCTGCACGATCTCATTGGCGAACACGCGCGATGCGGCCGGAAATTGCCGCGAGAGCTCGACCTTCTGCGCGATGTACTTGCCGAGTCTCCACCGCCGGGTCGCCGGTGCGATCCAGTTCCCGCAACGGAACCAGCCAGATCTCCAGCGTGCGGCGAGAACCGCGAGGTACAGGTCCTTCTTGCGTTTGTAGTAGTAGTGCAGGTTCGGCTTGAGATCCGGCGCGCGTCGGCGACCTCGTCGATGGTGGCGCCGTGGTATCCGTAAGGTCGCGAACACTTCCTGGGCGGCATCGAGGATGCGCGCCTTCGTTTCGCAGTTGGATCCGGGTCTTCATTCAGACATCCAGCAGCAGGCCGGCCAGGCGCTGCGCTCATCAGGTTCGACAGCGAGCCCGGCAGCCACCGCCCGCAGCCCGTAGCGGGCGATGAATTCGCGCAGCTCCGGAACGAGGCTCCCGAGCGCGCCCATCTGGATCGCGATGGAAGAGAGATTGGCGAAGCCGCAGAGCGCGAAGGTCGTGATCGCCTCGGCCCTCGGACTCAGCGTGTGCGCGATCTGCGCCGAAATGCAGGTAGGCGACGAACTCGTTGAGGATCAGCTTTTCGCCGAAGAACGCCCCGGAGACCTGGGCCTCGGACCACGGCACGCTCAGCAGGTACATCAACGGCCCGAAGACCCACGCCGAGCATTTTCTGCAGGGTCAGCCCTTCGATGCCGAACAGTCCGCCGAGCCAGCCGACGAGGCCGTTGAACAGAGGCGATCAGGCTCGACGAACGCGATGAGCATCGCCGCGATGGCCACCGCCAGCTTCACGCCGTCTGACTGCACCGACGCCCGCAGCCATGATGACGTTCGCGTGCCGGGCTGCCTTCCGTCCTTGAGCATCACGTCTTCCCTGGTCTGCACGCGCATCCGCCGGATCGTCGGGCATGATGAGCTTTCGCCATCAGCAGACCGCCCGGCGCGGCCATGAACGCAGCCGGCAGGAGAAACTCGAGCTTGATACCGAGCTGCGCATAGGCGGCGAGCACCGTGCCGGCGACCACCGAGCCATGCCCGTCGCCATCACCGTGAAGACCTGCGGCGCCGTGAGCCAGCGCAGGTAGGGACGTATGGCGAGCGGCGATTCGGTCTGGCCGACGAATATCGTGCGCGGCCGCGCACGGCGACTCGACCGTGCGCGTGCCGATCACCCAGCGCAAGCGCGCCGCCGATCAGCCTTGACCACCCACTGCATGATCCCGAGGTGGTAGAGGATGCTCATCAGCGCGGCGAAGAAGATGACGACCGGCAGGACGTGTACGGCGAAACTGATCCCGTGGCTCGTGTCCGCCAGCGGACCGAACACCATGTTGATGCCGGCCCGCAGAGTAGCCGATCACCGCCTCGACGCCGTGTGAGATGTCCAGAATCGCGCGACGCCCAGCGGGAACGTAGAGCACCAGCGCCGCGATCCCCGACCTGCAGGGCGAACGCGCTCAGCGACGATGCGCAGGCTGATCGCCCGGCGGTTGATCGACAGCAGCAGCGCGACGACCCAAGATGATGGCGATGCCCAGAAGACTCATCCATCTCATTCTTTCCCCCTCTGCCGCGCCGTCTGCAGATGTTCCTACCCGGGTCGTCGAGATCAGACCCAGGCTGAGCGTCAGACCACCGCCGCGGCGATGACGGCGATAGCGTCACCGTGCACGCCGCGCAGGTTGTGGATCGCGCGCTGCGCATCCGCGTCTGTCGCCGCATGAACTACGGCCAGCGGCCGCCCACGGTCGACCGCGGAACCGATGGACAGCGATGTCGGTGAATCCGACCGACAGATCCAGCTTGTCGTCCGCGCGGCGGCGCCCGCCGCCCAACTCGATGATCGCGTTGCCGAGCGCACGCGCATCGACGGCGGCGAGATAGCCATCGTGCAATGAAGGAACGGGTAACGTCATTGGCGCGGACGGCAGATGGTGGTCGGTTCGCTCGATGAAATCCGCGGGTCCGCCGAGCGCGGCGACCATCCGGCTGAAGACTTCCGCAGCCTTGCCCGAGGTAACGGCGCGATCCGCGCGCTGCCGAGCCGCATCTCCGGTGCTCTCGACGCCCGCGAGAGCACGAGCATCCGCGCGCACAGCGCCAGGACCACCTCGTTCAACCTCGGCTCGCGCCGGCCGTTGGTGAGATAGGCCACGGACTCCCTGATTTCCACCGCGTTGCCGGCCGTGAGCCCGAGCGTTTCATTCATGTCCGTGATCAGCGCATGCGTCTTCAGCCCCGCACCACCCGCTGTCTCGATAAGGCTCCGGGCGAGCGCCCGTGCCTGCTCCATCGGACGCCATGAAGGCTCCAGATCCGACCTTGACATCCATGACCAAAGCGTTGAGCCCGGCTGCGATCTTCTTCGACAGGATCGAGGCGGTGATCAGTGGAATCGATTCCACTGTGCCGGTGACGTCGCGGATGGCGTAGAGGCGCCGATCGGCGGGCGCGAGATCAGCGGTCTGGCCGATGATCGGCGCAGCCGACCGCTCGTACCACTCTCTCGAACGTGGCGAGGTCCGGTGTCGAGCGATAGCCAGGAATGCTGTCGATCTTGTCGAGCGTGCCGCCCGTATGGCCGAGGCCGCGACCGGAAATCATCGGTACAGAAGCAGCCGCAGGCCGCGGCGATCGGCACCAGCAGGAAACTCACCTTGTCGCCGATGCCACCGGTGGAATGCTTATCCACAACCGGGCCGCCCAGGTCCCACTTCCAGGGTCGTCCCGGAAGCAGCCATCGCCCGTGGTCAGCTCCGCAGCTTCATCGAATGACATGGAACGCAGGCAGATCGCCATGGCGAGCGCGGCGACCTGCTCGGGCGCAATGCTGCCGTCAACAAGACCGCGCACGAAGAACCCGATCTGTTCCGGCGAGAGCGCTTCCGCCATCGCGCTTGGCCCGAATGACGTCTACGAACAACATCGATTCCCCCGCGGAAGAGTCGTACGATCGTTCAGAATTTTTACCATTTGATAAAGAAGTGTATTCTTATACATAAGCTGCCCAGGATGCACTATCGGCGGCCAATCATTCATGGGGGGATGCGCATGAACAAGCGAAATCTGGCGATCATCACGAGCGCCGTGTCGATCGGCGCGTTCGGTGTCGATGGGGCAGCAGTCGCCCAGCAAGCTTCCGAGCACGATTTTCGAAACGGTCATCGTCACTGCGCAGAAGCGCGAGCAGAGCATCTATGACGTGCCCGTGGCGATCAGCGCGTTCTCGCCAGAAACCATGGAAAGGCAGGGCATCACGAATCTCACGGATATCGGCAAGTTCGTGCCGAACCTGAATGTGACCGGCTTTTCGGCCGGCCACACCTCGTCGGCAGAATCCGTTCATCCGCGGCATCGGCCTGCAGGATCACCTGATCACGACCGAGCCGGGCGTCGGTGTGTACGTCGATGGCGTCTATCTCGGCCGCCAGGTCGGCCAGAACTGGAGCCTCACCAATATCGAGCGCGTCGAAGTGTTGCGCGGCCCGCAAGGCACGCTGTACGGGCGCAATTCGATCGGTGGCGCCATCAACATCATCACGCGCAAACCGGGCGACGAGACGGGCGGAAAAGTGTCATTGACGGCCGGGAGCCGCGGACGGCTGAACGGCGACGCGTACGCGGACATGCGGCTTTCGGACCGAGTTCGCCATGTCATTTCAGCGTGGCCTACCAACGCCGTGACGGGCTCGGTGATTTCTGCTGATCGAAGATCCGAGACAAGAGAAGTCGGCGAGATGCAGGACATTTCCGGGCGCATCGCGATGCAGTGGACGCCGACGGACAACCTGTCCTTCCTGCTGACCGCGAGACGGCAACGACGGCGAGCAACGGCCTGCGGCCGTACTACACGCTGATCGACGAGCTTGGCGCGGCGTGCCGAGCCAGCCACCTGGCTCCGCGGCGGCCTGCACTGCCGCCAACGGCGCCGTTTACAACGCCGGCTATCGGAATTCCGACCGGGCGAGCGATCACTACGACAACAACACCGGCCAGGCCAGACCAGATCGAGGTGACGAACAAGGCCTACGGCGTCTCGCTGACCGTCGATCTACGCGGTCTCGGACGCGCTCAACTTCAAGCTGCTCGCGAGCGACCGCCACTCGGAATACAAGAGCTGGACTCGACGACGACAGCTTCTTCGACGACTTCCTGTCGTTCCCCGAGATCGGCTCTGCCGATCAGCAGTCGGTGGAATTGCAGGCCACGGGCAAGAGCTGGTGCGCTTCGACTACGTGGTCGGCCTCTTCTACTACGAGGAGGAAGGACAGAACTTCCAGAACGACACGAGCATTCAACTGCGGCACCGAAGGCTGCGCCGTGCACGAGCCCGCCAACGGCGGCGACTTCTTCCTTCACCAGAAGTACGACAGCTAGGCGGTCTACGCCAATGTCGGCTTCCACGTTACCGATCAGTTCCGGCATCGCGGCCGGCGTCCGGCAGACCGAGGACGACAAATCAGCGGACACGGAGCCCGTGGTGGGAGTGATCGGCGGCGTCAATAGCCAACGATGGATCGGAGACCACCTGGGACGTCTCGGCCTCGTACAAATTCGCAGACCGGATGACGTTCTATGGTTCCGTGCAGAGTGGCTACCAGGCCGGCCAGTACCCGGCGCGTCCGTTCTGCCTGTTCGGGAACCCTAACTGCTTCGTGGCCACCGAGAACGTCACGGCGATCAACTACGAGGTGGGCTTGAAAGGAGAGCTCCTGGATAACCTGCAGCTGAGCATCGCCGTGTTCAATACGGACTACACGGACCTGCCCTACCAGGTGAGCACGACGACGGGCGGCGGCTTCAATACGCAAAGCATCATCGTGGATCAGACCTCGCGCGGCGCCGAGTTTGAAGGCACCTGGGCTGCGACCGACAACTTCCGTCTGTCACGCGACCGTGGGTTACATCGACGCTGACGTAGACGATCCAAATCCGACCGCAGTTGCCCCGCTGACACCCGAACTGGACCGCATCCTTCAGTCCCGAGCTGACGATTCCGGCTGGCAGCGGCAGAGGTAACCGCTGCGCGCCGACTAGTCATTCCGGGACAAGATGTTCGGCGAGCCCAGCAGCGACCCGGCGCAGGTTCACGCCTGATCGACAGCCGCGACCTGATCAATTTCGACATCAGTTACCGGCCCGGCGAGGGCGACTGGACCGTCGGCGCTTACGGCCGCAATGTCACGGACGAGCGCTATGACAATGCGAGGCTCAACACGGGCGACTACGTACTGGTCATGCTGAGCAATGATGCGAGCGAGTTTGGACTCCGTTTCTCCAAGGAGTCTGATCCGGCGGACTTGACGAGCGAATGACCGGAGCCAGGAGCTTTTCTCCTGGCTTACGCATGAAACTCGTCACGGATGGGCTGCAGTTCCCGAAGGGCCGGTCATTACGGCTGACGGCTCGATCCTGCTGGTCGAGATCCGGCGCGGCACGCTTACGCGGGTGCTACCCGACGGCCGGACATGAGATCGTCGCACAGCTTGGTGGCGGACCAAACGGCGCGGCCATCGGTCCCGACGGCGCGCTGTATGTGTGCAACAACGGCGGTGCGTGGGAATGGGAGCCGGGTGAGGCGCACCTGCCCGGCGGACCCGCCGCCGGAGTACCGGGGCGGCTCGATTCAGCGTGTCGAGCTGCGCACCGGGGCATTCGCGACGCTCTATGACTCCTGCGATGGCAAGCCGCTCAACTAGCCCAGAACGATCTCGTCTTCGACAGCACGGGCGGATTCTGGTTTTACGACGCTCGGCTACTTCGACGGCGAGAATCGTCGCCTCGGCGCCGTGTACTACGCGCGGCCAGACGGCTCCAGGATCGTGCGCTGGCGCAGCGGCGCTGACGGCCTGGTCTCGCCCAACGGTGTAGGCCTGTCGCCGGATGAGCGCATGCTTTACGTCGCGGACTGCATGATGGGCCGCCTCTACGAGTTCGAAATTCCCTCCCGGGCGTGATGGCGCCGCAGACCTCGATGGCGCCCGGGCGCGTGGTGGGCACGCTTCCGGGTTTTCAATGGCTCGACAGCCTCTCGCAGTGGAAGCGGGTGGCCGCATCTGCGTGGGCACGCTGTGGAACGGCGGCGTGACTGCTGTTCGAGTCCTCCGGTGCGCGTGTGAGCACGTCCTGTTCCCGGATCCCGTGACCACCAACATCTGCTTCGGCGGCGCCGACATGCAGGATGCATGGATCACCTGCTCGAGCACCGGCCGCCTGTAGCAAGGTGCGCTGGCGCGTCCCGATTGAAGCTCGCCACTTCAACGCGCTCCGGCGCCGCGCGGCACGCCGATCGCGACCGGCCTCACCGGCGACCCCGCGTGGCCTTGCTCACGCAGCGGCAGGATCATCGTGCACGAACTCAGACCTTTGTCCGCGGCGATCGCGGTCAGATTGGCGTTCTGGATCTGGTGAATGCCGTTGACGGCGAGATTGGTGTGGTGAATGACGAAGGAGCGGCCCTCGATCCATGCCTTGCGGCGGCATCGCCTTCTGCGCGAGCTGCCCTCCGCCACGGCGTCGGTGAACGGGTTGTCAAGTGCGATCAGGACGACTTTCTGTTCGGCGAGGTAGGCAGCAGCATCGGCGGCGAGCCCGGGACCTTTGCTGTAGTAGCTCTTCTCGGTATCTGGATCCGCCCAGCCATCGCCCAGCCCGTGTAGATGTTGGGACGACGTCGCCCGGCAGGATGCCCGCGCTTCAGTCCTTGAGCCTTGAGGCATGCCGGTGATATCTGCAGCCCCTCACCAGCTCGCCAGGCTTGAAGCGCCGCCCCCTGCCGAGATAGGTCTTCGCATCGAGGAGCACGGCGGACGTGATGATCGGCGGCGCCTTGTCGATACCGAGCTTGAGTAGCGGCGAGTTGGGCTCAGGCTTGACGTCCGCCTGCGTGTAGCCGCCGTAGTACTTCGCGGTGCGACCGGCGCTTCGCGCCTTGCCGTCCACGTACCTCATCGTAGTAGGCGAAGTGGCCGATCGCGTCCATCTGCGTGCCTTGCGCTCCGGGCTCGCCGCCCGTCACCCGTCTCGCCGTTGAATACGTGCCTGGTGCACCGGCAATGAGACCGACGGCGAAACTCGAATGTGAGCGGCCGGCCGAACGGCGACATCGGCATCGTGTTGGAGCGCACGTGCGGAGAGCTCGTATGACTTCGCGCCGGGTTGCGCGAGGTAGTACGAACATCTCATCCACGTACCGTTGCCGATCGTATTCGCCATGCCACGCTCGTCGTTCTGCGGCCATGGACCGGCGGGGACGAGCGACTTCGGTGCTCCGTCACCTGAGCTTCGGTCAACTGCGCCGGCGCCTCGGGCGGCTTTCGCACAGCCCGCCGCCCATAGTGTCACCGAGGAGTACAACGGCCGAAGCCACCGCGTGTTGTCCATTGTGGTGCTCCTCGTTGAGTCGCTGGAATGTGGCGGCAGAACGCGACGACGCTTATGAAGCTGAGCGTGAGCGGCCGGGAAAGCATCCGAAGGACGAATCGATCCGACGATGCTGCATCGCCCGTAGCGCCGCAGCCGATGCTTCCGCAGAGTACCCGCACCCCACCACGCTGATGCAACCGATCGTGGCTCAGCTCAAGCCTGTCTGGTCACGCCTAAGGCGGGGCGCGTCTACTTGGTGCCGCTGCGGCTTAGCTCCGCCAATCAGCCGTTCTGCGATGGTTCGCACAGGGGACTGGCTTCGAGCCGATGCAGTACGTCACGCTGGCCAACGGCGAAAGTCCTGCTCTGCGGTTGCAAACAGACACGGACGCCGCACCGTTTTGCGATGGCACGCACGCACCAACCTGCCGGGCGGCTCGCCACTCGACGATCCGTACAGTGAGCAGAATCGAGCCGTACCCACGGTCGAAGCACGGTCCGATGGGCGCCGGATGCTGAACGGCGGGTGCTATGTCCTTTCGCCCTCGGTGGCGGACATGCAAACCCGGGACGCGTTGCAATACTGCGCTGTAATCTCGGGCGATTCGGGCGCGCTGTACCAGGCCCAGTTCTATCTTCAGCTCGCCGCGGCCCGCTCGCCCGTCGTGGCCTGCGGCGAGCGCCATGCAATCCTGTTCGTCAAGGCCGGGCGCGGGTCGGTGATCATCTCCGGCCGGCGGTTCGATATCGCACCGACCGATGGCGTCTACATTCGCCCGGGCGAAGCGTTTCAACTGGTGGCGGACTCCGGGAGCACGCTCGAGGTGTTCGTCTCCGCCTGCCCGCTCGGCGACCTCGACTGGCTGGAATCAATGCCGATGAATTTCGACGCGACCTTTCCCGTGCGCGTCGCGACTGGTGGACGCGGCGCAGCGAGAAAGCGATGGGTCACGATACTCTCCAGACCCTGGTCGACAAGCGGATCGGCTCCGATCTCATCACCGCAGTTCATCGGGCACATTCCACAATCCAAGCCGGCGCCCCATCGGCACCTGTACGAAGAGGCGCTGATCGTCCTCAACGGGGCCGGATACATGTGGACCGAGTGACGGCAAGGCCGAGGTGCGTGCCGGCGACGTGATCTTCCTGCCGCGCAAGCAGTACTGCACTCTCTTCAGGCGACCGCGCGCCGACGGCATGGACGTGGTCGGCGTGATCTATCCGGGCGACAATCCCAGCATCAATTACTCAGCATGGATATCACCGGCGATTGATCGTGGAGGCCGACAAAGTCCTCGCGCGGCAGAACAGGGGCTGACGCGCAGCTCTCACGTCGCGGCAGCTGACGATGATCGGCATCGGCGGTGCTATCGGCACCGGCCTGTTTATGGGCAGCGGCATCGCAATCGCGTACGCCGGGCCGGGCGTCCTGGTGAGCTACGTCATCGCTGGCTTCATCGCCCTTGCGGTGATGTACAGCCTTTCGGAGATGGCGGTCGCGCATCCGACGCCCGGTTCCTTCGGCACCTACGCGGAGAGTCTACCTCAACCCCTGGGCCGGGTTCCTGGTGCGCTACTCGTACTGGGCCTGCCAGGTGGTGGCGATTGGCGGTGAAGCGATCGCCATCGGTACGTACATGACTTTCTGGTTTCCCGCGTTGCCGGTGTGGATGTCGGCGCTGGCCGCCGGGCTGCTGATCTTCGCTATCAACAGCCGATCGGTCGCCAACTTCGGAACGGTGGAGTACTGGCTATCGACGATCAAGGTCAGCGCCATCTGCGCGTTCATCCTCTTCGGCCTCGCCAATATCTTCGGCGTCGGCGCTCCCGCAACCGGCGTGACGAACTACCTCGCCGACGGCGGGCCGTTTCCGCACGGCTTTGGCGGCGTGTGGATGGCGGTCATCATGGGGTCTTCTCCTTCACCGGCATAGAGATCATCGCGGTGACAGCGGGCGAGGCCGAGAAGCCCGATCAGTCGGTGCCGAGAGCCATGAAGACCATGCTGCTGCGCCTCGACCCTGTTCTACTTCCTGGCGCTCAGCAGTAATTCTCGCCGTCGTGCCCTGGACCCTTTCGGGCGCGACGATCGTTACCGAAAGCCCCTTCGTCAAAGTGTTCACCAACTTCGGACTCGGCTACGCGGCGACGGTGATGAATTTCGTGATCCTGAGTGCGGCGCTCTCGAGCACTGAACGCAACCTGTACCTGTGCACCCGCATGATCTTCTCGCTATCCCGCTCAGGCCACGCTCCGGCGGCGCTCGGAAAGGTCAATGCGCGTGGCACGCCCCTGCGCGCCGCGGTCCTGTCGACCTGCGGCGTGCTGATCGCCGCAATGACCGCGTATGCGAGCCGCAAGGCCTACAACTATCCTGTTCGGCATTGCCCTATTCGGCTCGATCCTGACCTGGCTCACCATTCTCGCGACCCATTTGCAGTTTCGCCACCAAGTACCCTGCCGAAGCTTGCGCAGCTGAGCTCGCGCGCGCCATTTCGCCTTACCTGCAGAGTCTCGCCTGCTGCTCCTGGTCGCGATTCTGATCACGATGGGGCTCGACACCCGAATTCTGGAACGTCGCGATCATCGTGGGTTTGCCCTGGGTCGTCATCGTGAGTCTCGCGTATTTCGTGACACGCCGACGCCTCCCGCCGCTCCGGCAGCGAAAGCCGTCTAGCAGCCAACGCGATACCGGACGGGTTAGTTACGGCGGCGAGCGCGCGCTTGGCGCTTACACCAGTAGTTCGTGCTGTGTGCGCAGCGCGCGAAACAGTCGCTCGACGTCCGTCCAGTCATTGTAGAAGTGAGGAGCAGCCCGAACGTTTCCGTCCCGACAGGACGTGACGATGTCTTCGCGCCAGCAGCTCGGACACGAGCCGCTGTTCGTCAAGCGGTGCGGATCGCGATCATCACACCGTGGCGTGCGGGATCGACCGGTGTCGCAAGGCGATAGCCCGCAGTGCGCGCCTCGGACTTGATGGCGGCGCTGAGCTCGCCAACCCGGCCTCGATCGCGCCGAGCCCAATCTGGTGCACTATCTCGAGCCCCGCCGCTGCGGCGTACGTATTGATCGCGGCGGTGTGCCCGCCTCGAATCGCCGCGCCGTCGGAGATGGGCGGTACCCGGTCACATCCATCGCGAAGACGTACGCGCTGCGCGAACCATCCGGTAACCGTCGGAACGAGCGATTCGAGGAGAGCGGCGCGCACGAACAGGTACGCGATGCCCGCCGTGCCCAGCAAATACTTGTACGTGCCCCGACGACAAAGTCGGCGCCGAGCGCACTCGGCAGCAGGCGGCTCGTACCTGTCGATTGAAAGTCGTCGACGAGCAGACGGGCTCCGCGCTAGTAACGAGCTGGGCAAGTGCCGATACGTCGAGCCTGCTCCCGTTGCGGTAACAAACGTGTGAAGTTGCAACGAGAAGTGTCTGATCGTCGATCGCTTCCTCGAACCGGGCAGGATCGATCACACCGTCCGGCGCCGGCGGGCGAATCCACCTGAGCCCCGCGTGACTCTGCGCATACCAGATCTGGGCGTTCGTCGGGAATTCAGGTCGGTGATGATCACCTTCCTGCGTCGCCCGTCAAACCGCAGCGCGCTCGCGACGCATTCAGCCCAGCGGACGCCGAACTGGTGAGCGCGACCTCATCGGCGTCGGCGCCAAGCAGGCGGGCAAGCGAGCGGCGCAACGCTTCGTTATGGTCGACCCAATCCGGCCAATCGACGCCCTTCAGCATCCGTTCGTCGAGATACCGTTGCGCCGCCTGAGCCACATCCAGGGACATCGCGCCGTAGGAGCAGCTGTGTTGAAGATAGGTCTTGTGCTCCAGGACGGAAGCGCTCGCGGATCCGCGTCCAGTCCGGTGACGGTGACTGCGTCTTTCCCGCGTCCGTGCGTTGGGGTTCTGACATGGCCCGACCTGTACCAATGGAAGGCGACGTATATGACCATATGCGCGTTCATATGCCATTCTTTCTTTTTCAAGGCGGACTGGTTCGACGCGAGCCGTCAATGAAACGGGGGTACCCATGAAGCTGCACCTGGCCTGCGCCGCCGCAATCCTCGCTTCCGGCGCGGCGCTGGCCGATACGATGGTGATCGACAACGTCACGCTGATCGACGGCACTGGCCAGCCGCCCCAGAGCGGGCATGTCGGTGGCGATCGACGGCGGTCGATTCGCTGCGGTCACGCCCACCGCCGTCGCAGGCAACCTCAGGGACGGCGGATCGACGGCAGGGGCGGTGGCTGATACCCGGGCTGATGGACGTCCACATCCATCTAGGCGGACCACAACCTGACAAGACGCATGACCAGGGGGTGCAGTCGCTGGCGAGCTACCTCTATTCGGGCGTCACCACCGTTTACGATGCAGGCAACGACGCCAACTTCATCGTGACACTGGCGAGCGGAGGAGCGGGCGGGCAAGATCCTGTCGCCGCGCGTCTTCGCCACGGGCAACCTCATCACATATCCGGGCAGCCACGGTTCGGCGTTGGGATCGCGATCGAGGTCGACAGCTGGCCTGCAGGCCGGAAGTCCGTGCTTGACAAGCATATCGCCGAGCAGAAACCCGACGTCGTCAAGCTGACGCTGGAGGAGCATGGCTGGGGTTCGCGGCCGATGATTCCACTGCTGCCGCTGGAACTGATGGAGAACATCATCCATTACTACAACGCGCACGGCATCCGCACGACCGCGCATACGTCGAGCGAGCTGCGCGCCACCGGAGGCGATCTACGCGGGTATCGACAGCCTCGCCCACCCCGTCATCCAGGGGCCGGTGAGCGATGATTTTGTGCGGCTCATGGCCGCCAAGCGGACACCGATGGCGACGACGCTGACGATCGGCGAGGGCTATAGCCGGCTGGTCCGAGCACCCCGGTACTACCTTGATCAGCCGCTCTACGCCGCCTCCTACACCAAGGCGCAGATCGCCGAGATGAAGGGCAAGACGGCGGCCGAGTGGAAGGAGCGCCCCTGGACCCGGTGGATGAAGCTGATGACGCCGATCGCTCAGGAGAACCTCCGAAAGATCGACGCTGCCGGCGGCGTCATCGCCATAGGCACGAGATCAGTCCGTCGGGCCGGCGGTACATCGCCGAGATGGAGCTGATGCAGGCAGCCGGCGTGAAGCCGGCCCAGATCATCCGCATGGCGACGCTCAACAGCGCTCGGCATCTCGGCCTGGAGGAAGAACTGGGTTCGCATCGAACCGGGCAGGTTGGCCGACGTTGTGCTGCTGAGCGCCGACCCCACGATCGACATCAATAAGCCAAGGAGATCGTCGCGGTCATAAGAAGCGGCGAGGTCGACGAGGATAGCTTTCCTGGCCGGCGGCCGCAAGCGCTGAGCGCGACTTCTGAGTTCGGGCTCAAGCACTCTGGCTCGGGGAGAACCCGAAGGCGCCGCTACGAGAGCCTGAAGCGCCGCTACGTGGTGGCACCGGAGCAGCGGCGCGGCCGCGAACAAAGTAGACCTTGTCGGCCGGGAACCTTCAGGCTGAAACTGGCGGAGAGAGGGATTCGAACCCTCGAAGGGCTTTTTGACCCTTACACCCTTAGCAGGGTGCGCCTTCGACCACTCGGCCATCTCTCCGGCTGGGTCTCAGAACGCGGAAGGATAAAGCGAGCCTCCCGGCGTAAAGCCGAAGGACTCCGGAGATGGGAAAGGCGGTTTGCGGGCCGTAAACGGCCCGCGCCTCAAGTCAGACGACGCCGCTCGAGCCGTTGGCCTTGGCGTGCTCGGGATGGGCGGCGGCCTGTTCTTCGCGCTTGATGCGTTCGAAGATCTCTTCGCGATGAACTGCCACGTCACGCGGCGCGTTGACGCCGACCCGCACTTGATTGCCTTTCACGCCCAGCACGGTCACGGTCACGTCGCTGCCGATCATGACGGTTTCACCGACCGCCGCGTAAGAATCAACATTTTCACCTCTGGCCGTCACGCGGCCACTAAACACCGACTCCGGGCGAATCAATCGCCATCAGCTCCGGCTAAGCCAGGCGGCGTGTTCTTCTGTTTTGCCGCAGGCTTTCGTCGCACCCCGCGAATCCTGCTCGTCTCGGACGGGCGTGATTCAATGCGGCGAACCATACGCGTCTGACCTGCAAAAAGTCAGCAAAGTTGGGGGCTTTGATCCGTTATGGAGCGGATTGTTCTAGCGAGCGACGAACGGCTGAACGCCTCAGGACAGCTTCCTGGCGACCCACTCGGCGACGCTTTCGAGTGCCGCAGCGAGATTCTGCGGCTGCGAGCCCCGGCCTGCGCAAGATCGGGACGACCGCCGCCCTTGCCGCCGACCTGCTGCGCGACGTAGTTCACGAGCATCACCGGCCTTCACACGCGCCGTTGCATCCGGCGTCACGCCCGCAATGAGCGTGACCTTGCCGTCGCGCTGTCGACTGCGAGCCGAACACCATCGACCGCAGTTTTCAGCCGGCTTTTGAGCTGATCGACCGCGTTGCGCAAGCGCCGCCGCGTCGGCGCCATCGACGGACGTCGCCACGACGTTGCACGCCGCCGACCGTCGTCGGCGCCTGCCGCGAGATCGCGTGCCCTGTCCGCTCGGCGAGCTTCGGTCCTTGAGCTGCGAGCCATTTCCTTCTCGAGCCTGCCGGCTTGCGCTCGATGAGCTGGCGCACTTTCTCCTGCACGTCGTCGCGCGAACCGCGCACGAGGCCGGCCACATCGCGCAAGCACCTGGTCGGTCGCCGGCGACGTAGATCGAGCGCGCCCTGGCCGGTCAGCGGCCTCGATCCGTCGCATCCCCGGCCGCCACGCCGCCCTCGCTCACGATCTTGAAGAGACCGATGTCGCCCGCGCGCGCGACGTGCGTGCCGCCGCAGAGCTCGGTCGAGAAATCGCCGAGCCTGCAGCACGCGCACGTTCGTCGTCGTACATTTCGCCGAACAGCGCCATCGCACCGGCCGCGACCGCGTCGTCGAACTTCATGACGCGCGTTTCGGCCGACCGCGTTCGCGCGGATCTCCGTCGTTGACCAGCCGCTCGATCTCCGCGAGTTCCTCGGGCGTCAGCGGCCGCGTAGTGCGAGAAATCGAACCGCAGCCGGTCCGGCGCGACCAGCGAGCCCTTCTGCGTGACGTGGGTGCCCAGCACCTTGCGCAGCGCCGCGTGCAGCAGGTGGGTCGCCGAGTGATTGAGCCGCGTCGCATCGCGCGCTCGCGCGTCGACGAGCGCCTCGCACCGTCGTCGCCGACCTTGAGCGGGCCGCGCTCGAGCGCGCCCGGTGCCCGTGGGCCTTGCCGAGCTTCTGCGTGTCGGCGACCACGAACTCGGCGTCGTCTGCTCTGCAGTCACGCCCGTGTCGCCCACCTGCCCACCGGCTCTCGGCGTAGAACGGTGTCGCGTCGAGGACCACCTGCCCGTCGTCGCCCGCGGCTTGAGCGCGTGCGACCGGCGTCGCCGTCCGTGCATGCAGCGCGCACGCACGCGGCCTCGGCCACGTCGTCGCTCGTAGCCGCTGAACTGCGGCTTGTCGGCCTCTGCGACGCTCGCGCGACCGAAGACGCGGTGTCCGGCTCCGAAGTCGACGCCGAACTGCTCGCCGCGCGCGCGCGCGCGCTGCTGCATCCATCGCGAGCCTCGAACCCGGCTGTCGTCGATCGCGAAGCCGCGCTCCCGCGCGATGTCTGCAGTGAGGTCGACCGGGAAACCCGAAGGTGTCGTAGAGCTTGAAGACCGTCGTCGCCGGGAATGGTCTTGCCGCCGAGCAGGTTGCGCGATGCGCACCGTCGAGCAACGCCATGCCCTGCGAGAGCGTCTCGGCGAAGCGCTCTTCCTCCTGCTTGCAGCACGCGCGCGACGTGGCCTGGTCTGCGCGTGCAGCTCCGGGTATGCGCTCGCCCATCTCCGCGTCGAGCGCCGGCACGAGCGTATGGAAGAACGGCTGCGCGCTGGCCGAGCATGAAGCCAGTGACGGATCGGCGCGGCGGATGATCCGGCGCAGCACATAGCCGCGGCCCTCGTTCGACGGCAGCACGCCGTCCGCGATCAGGAACGAGCAGGCGCGGATGTGATCGGCGATCACGCGCAGCGAGCTCGAGCGATGGTCCGCCGTCCCGCGTGGCTTCGCCGCGGCGCGGATCAGGTTCGCGGAACAGGTCGATGTCGTAGTTGCTGTGCACGCCCTGCATGATCGGCGGCGACGCGCTCGAGCCCCATGCCGGTGTCGACCGATGGCTTCGGCAGCGGTGTCAGCGTGCCGTCGGCCGCTGCGGTCGAACTGCATGAACACGCAGGTTCCAGATCTCGACGAAGCGGTCGCCGTCCTCGTCGGGCGAGCCCGGCGGCCCGCCGGGAATCTCGGGCCGTGGTCGTAGAAGATCTCGGAGCACGGACCGCACGGGTCCGGTGTCGCCCATCGCCCAGAAGTTCGACTCTGCGCCCATGCGCGTGAAGCGCTTGCGGCTCGATGCCGATCTCCTGAAGCCAGATGTCGGCGGCGCCGTCGTCGTCCTCGAACACCGTGACCCACAGCCGTTCCGGCGGAAGACCCAGCGTGTCGGTCACGAACTCCCAGGCGAAGCGGATCGCCTCGCGCCTTGAAGTAGTCGCCGAAGCTGAAGTTGCCGAGCATCTCGAAGAACGTGTGATGCCGCGCCGTGTAGCCCACGTTCTCGAGGTCGTTGTGCTTGCCGCCCGCGCGCACGCAGCGCTGCGAGCTCGCGGCGCGCATGTAGTTGCGCTGTGTCCTGCCGAGGAAAACATCCTTGAACTGCACCATGCCGGCGTTGGTGAAGAGCAGCGTCGGGTCGTTGCCCGGCACGAGCGAGCTCGACGGCACTGACGGTGTGGCACGCTCGCTGGCGGAAGAACTCGAGGAAGGCGGCGCGTAGCTCGGCGCTCGACATCCGCTTCGACGGTGGTCGCAGGTCGTTCATGGTTCGAGGTCGTCGTCGGATCCGGCGGCCTCCGCGGCCGTCTCGGCCGTGGGGTCACCCGGCGCCAAGGGCGGCGCGGATCTGGTCCGCGGAAAACCCGCGATACTGCAGGAATCGTGCCTGTTTTGCACGCTCGCGGAAATCCCGCGGCGGTGCGCCGGCGAACCGCCGCTGCCGTTGCACACCGGCGAGCCCGTCCCAGTCGACGCCGCTCGCATCGAGCGCGGCTTCGGCCTCGGCGTCCGAAATGCCCCGCTCGCGCAGCTCCATGCGAATGCGGACCGGACCGTGACCCCGCCCCGCCTGACGGGTGACGAATTGCTCGGTGAATCGCCCTCGTCCTGCAGCCGCTCAGCCGCCAGCCGCTCGACGACAGCGTCAACCGTGTCTTCGGGGAAACCCTTGCGGATCAGCCGTGCAGTGAGCTCGCGGCGCGCGAAATCGCGACCGGCCAGCAAGGCCAGCGCGGCCGTCCGGAACCGTGCGCTCATCCGCCGTCGCGGCGTCGGTGTCAGGCTTCCTGGGGCGCCTCACCCTTCGCCGCCTCGGCCGCCCGGGCTGCATCGCCGCGCACCTTCAGCAGCTCGCTCGCGGATCGACTTCTCGATCTCGCGGGCCGCTTCAGGATGCTGCTGCAGGAAGACGCGCGCGTTGTCCTTGCCCTGGCCGATGCGCTCGCCCTTGTAGCTGTACCAGGAGCCCGACTTCTCGATCAGGTTCTGCTGCACGCCGAGCTCGATGATCTCGCCTTCGCGGGAGATGCCCGCGCCGTACATGATCTCGAACTCGGCCTCGCGGAATGGCGGCGCCACCTTGTTCTTCACGACCTTGACGCGGGTCTGGTTGCCGACCACCTCGTCGCCGTTCTTGATGCGCGCCGATGCGGCGGATGTCGAGGCGCACCGAGGCGTAGAACTTCAGCGCGTTGCCGCCGGTGGTGGTCTCCGGGTTGCCGAACATCACGCCGATCTTCATGCGGATCTGGTTGATGAAGATGACGATCGTGTTCGGAGCGCTTGATGTTGCCGGTGAGCTTGCGCAGCGCCTGCGACATCAGCCGCGCCTGCAGGCCGACCTGCATCTCGCCCATCTCGCCCTCGATCTCGGCCTTGGGCGTGAGCGCGGCGACCGAGTCGACCACGACCACGTCGATCGCGCCGGAGCGCACGAGCATGTCGGTGATCTCGAGCGCCTGCTCGCCGGTGTCCGGCTGCGAGACCAGCAGGTCGTTGACGTTGACGCCGAGCTTCTCGGCGTACGTCGGATCGAGCGCGTGCTCGGCATCGACGAAGGCGGCGGTGCCGCCGGCGCGCTGCGCCTCGGCGATGGCCGTGAGCGCGAGCGTCGTCTTGCCCGAAGCTTCCGGACCGTAGATCTCGACCACGCGGCCGCGCGGCAGCCCGCCGACGCCGAGCGCGATATCGAGACCCAGCGAGCCCGGTGGAGATCGATCTCGAAATCGTAGGCTGGCGCGTGGCATCGCCGAGGCGCATTGACGGAGCCCTTGCCGAACTGCTTTTCGATCTGGCCGAGCGCGGCCGCGAGCGCCTTCCTGCGGTTGTCTTCGATTGCCATGCTGCGATGCCTCTGGGATAGGGTCGGTAACGGAAGGCGGCATTATTCCATATGGGCGACGGTGCCGCAGGCGGAAAAACGCCTGTGAATCAACAGTTTCTTGCTGGCGAGAATCATCGCTCGGCGTCGAGCGGCCAGCTTGCGAGCGGCTCGTAACGCGAGCCCTCGCGGTGGCTTCGCGACTCGACGAGCGTGATCGACGCTGCTCGCCAGGGCAGCGGTTCGACCTCGGCCGGTCCCTCGAAGCGCGCCAGCTTGCGCGCAAGCGTCAAGTGCGGGCGGTACGGGCGGGATTCTGCTCGGTAAGCGCTGCGCGGCGAGCGCGGTGCGAAGCTGCTCGACCAGCGATGCAGTGGCGCCGGCACCGCGCTGGTCGTCAGACACAGCACGCCCGGCTTCCGCCAATGCTCCAGCCTGTCGAGAATCAGCGTGAAGGCGGCGCCCGTGATGCCGGCTACGCAACTGCATGGACGCTGTCGAGGCTCGGCTCGGCGACCTGTCCGAGAAACACCAGCGTCACGTGCAGCTGGTCCGGCCGTTGTGGCCGTCCCTGGCCCGGCGGCACAAGTGCGGCGACGCGCGCAGCGGCGGCGCTGCGCGATTCCGTATCCGGCCACAGCGCGAAGAAGAGCCGGCGTGCCGGCCGTGCGCGCCCGGCGTCCGGACATCATTCCGATCCGAGCATCCCGGCGAGCGCGTCGGCGACGGCCTGGCGCCGCACCGCGTCGCGATCCCCGTCATAACGGCGGTGAAGAACGCGTACCGAATCCCCTCGCGGTCCCGGCGCCGCCCAGGCAAGCCACCGTGCCGACGGGCTTCGCGACGGTTTCCCCCGGACGGCCCGCGCGATCCCGGTTACCGCGACACTCACTGACCCGCCCAGCCAGGCGAGCGCGCCGGTCGCCATCTCGCGCGCGGTCGCTTCGCTGACTGCACCATGCTCTGCCAGCGTCGCCGGACGGACGCCGAGAAGCGCGACCTTGAGCGCGTCGTCGCAGACGACCGCGCCTCCGCGATACCACGCCGAGCTGCCCGGCCGGTCAGTGCAGAGCTTGGCAATCCAGCCCGCGGTGCAGGACTCCGCGGTGACCAGTACCTGGCCCTGAGCTCAAGAACTCGCTCGCCGACCTGCTCCGCCAGCCGTTGAAGTTCCTGGTCACTCGGAATCATGGCCGGATTCTAGACGCGCCGGCGCGATTGACGCGCTGGATGCTCTGGACACCCGTTCGGGGCTGGTCTACCGTGCGGCTCCCATCCCGGCAACGGATATACCGCGATGAAGTTCCTGGCGCTGGCGCTTGATCCTGGCCGCGACGACACCGTTCGTGGCCGGCGCGCAGGAAACTGGCCTCACCGACGAGCAGATCCTGCTCAAGCGGGTGATGGAGGACAAGCGCTCCGTCTATGCCGCAAGCCTGGCGCTCAGCGACCCCGAAAGCCGTGCCTTCTGGCCGATCTACGACGAGTACGAGGCGAAGGTCAAGACGCCTCGACGACCGGTTTCTCACCCTCGTCAACCACTTCGCCGCGGAATACGACACGCTTCTCAGACGCGGAAGCGGCCGACATGCTCAAAGAGAAGATGGACATCGAGAAGGAGCGCATGGCGCTCAAGCAGTCGTATACGCGCCGTATCGCCAAGGGCGATTCCGCCAAAGAAGGCGTTGCGCTACGCTCAGGTCGAGACGCGCATCGAGAACATAGTTCGGCGGGATGTCTACAGCCTGATCCCGCTCGCGCACTGAACCCGTTCGCAAACCCCAAGGAAGAATCAATGAACAAGACCTTCGTGGCCCTCGCCGCGCTCGCCGCCTGCGCCGTCGCAGGGCCGCTCGCAGCACAGACCATCAACGCCGAGGACCGGGCCCTCCTGAGCCAGATCCAGACGGACAAGCGCGCGATCGTGCTGAAAGGGCTGCAGCTCACCGATTCCGAATCGGCCGCCTTCATCCCGATCTACGACGAGTACGAGGCCGAGCGGAAGCAGCTCGCCGATCGCACGATCGCCTTGCTCGACAAGTTCGCGGCCAACTACGACTCGATGACCGACGACGCGGCCAGGGGCATCCTCAAGGACTGGATGAGCCTCGAGGATTCGCGTCTTGACCTGACCAAGAAATACGCCAAGCGCTTCGAGAAGGTGCTGTCCGCGCCAAAGGTCCTGCGCTTCGTGCAGATCGAGAACAAGCTCGACACGGCGGTCGAGATGGAAGCCGTCCGTATCGTCCCGCTTGCGAAACCCTGAGGAGATCCAGTCATGCGCTCATTTGCAATGAAAGCTGCGGTGGTAGGCCTCGCAGCGCTGTGGCTCGCCGGCTTGCGAGACGGGACCCGATATCCGCGCCGACTACGACAAGGCCGCGGACTTCGGTAAGTACCGAACCTATAACTTCGTCGCTGCGACCGGCACCGGCTCGACGGACGCCAAGTCGCTGGCGCAGCAGATTCTGCAGAGCGCAGCCTCGCGCGAGATGCAGTCCGCGCGGCTACACCAAGGCCGACAACGCCGACGTCTGCTGATCAACTTCAAGGGCAAGCTCGAGGAGAAAGACCGACATCGAGTCGACGCCGGCGCCGATGTACGGCGCGGGCTGGGGATATCGCGGCTATTACGGCGCACCCTACGGCGCATACGGCTACGGCGGCACGGAGGTCTCGACCCGGCGTTACAACGTCGGAACCCTGGTCATGGATGTCGTCGACCGCGAAGAAGCAGGTCGTGTTCCAGGGCGGCGCCGAGCAGGTAGTGAGCAAGAAGATGCTCGAGGATCGCGAGACGCGCTGCCTTAACGGCGCCGTCGCCTCGATCTTCGCCAAATACCCATTCCGCGCGGGTCAGTCAGCGCCGGTCGCGCTGCCGGAGAATTAACTCCGGTCAAGGGACACGCCGAAGGTCTGAGCGCACTCTCCATTTGCAAGAAATGGAGAGTGCCCCATCTTCTGTCTTCGCTTCCGGCCCTCCGGTCTCCGGGCCGGCACGGGCATACTGCACCCATGAGTTCCGCGAGCCATTCCGATCACGACCACGATCATGCGACTGGCGCTTCGCCTGCGGTGGGGCCTGATCCGCGACGTCGGTCTTCATGGCGCTGGAAGTCGCGGCCGGTTTCTGGAGCGGCTCTGCTGGCGCGCTCGCCGATGCCGGGCACATGCTCACGCGATTCCGCGGCACTCGGGCTGGCGCTGTTCGCCGTGGTCGTCAGCCAGCGCCCGCCCGATGCGCGGCGCACCTACGGTTACGGCCGCATGCGCGTGCTCGCACGCGTTCATCAACGGGCTCGCGTTGCTCGCCGTCATCGCGGCGTGGATCGTCATCGAGGCGGTGCGGCGTCTGGACAGCCCGGTCGAGATACTCGCCGGGCCCATGCTCGCCGTCGCCTTCGCGGGTTTCGTGGTGAACGTGATCGTGTATCTGACCCTGCGCGGCGGCACCGACCTACAACACTCGCGGCGCCATGGCCCGTGCTCGGCGACCTGCTGGGGTCGGTCGCCGCGATCGCTGGCAGCCACCATCATCCTTGCGACCGGCTGGACACCCGCCGATCCGCTGCTCTCGATCGTGGTGGCGGCGCTGATCGTACGCACCGGCTGGCATGTAACGCGTGAGTCGGGCCACGCGCTCCTCAGGGCAGCCCGCCCCGGCTTCGATGCCGGAAAAGTCGAGCGCTCGCTGCTCGAAGCGATCCCCGAGCTTCAGGGCGTGCACCACGTCCATGCACCTGGACCCGTGGGAGCCGATGATTCGTATGTGACGCTGCATGTCTGCGCGGCGGATTCGCTCGGTCCCGATTCAGCGGTCGCACGCGTGCAGATGCACCTCGCCGAACGCTTCGGCTACCAGCACATCACGGTCCAGGTCGAATACGGCGCCTGCGCCGACCAGGCGCTGACCCGCCCGGTCAACGCTGGCTGTCCTCGCCGGCTCGGGATCGCGCGCAGCTCATCGGCAATCGGCATGGGCCGCATCGCCGGCACGTTCGCTCCGCCCCGTATTGCCGCTCGGCACCCAGATGCGCGAAAAGACTGCCAGGCGGCGAGGATCCGGGACAGCTGACCTGCCACCTCGCGGATGTCTCGACGCATCCAGCCGATGCGCAGCATTCCGACATGTGCCCGAACGTGCGAGCGAGGTGAGCCGCTGGCCGAGCACATGCGCGCGCTGGAGTGCGCGAACGCGCGATCCAGCTCGCCGCTGCGACGCTGCCACGCTTTGCATGCTCGAGCTCGGCTCGAACCGCGCTGCGCTGGCGACACCGGCATGTCCGACGCGTCCGCAGGCAGATTCATATCCGCGCGCTCCGCAGCCGGAGCGCATTGACGACCACCGACACCGACGAGAGGCTCATCGCGAGGCGGCCGAGCATCGGGGCTCAGCAGCCAGCCGAACACGGGATAGAGCGCGCCCGGCGGCGATCGGCACGCCGAGCGCGTTGTAGACGAGCGCGAAGCCGAGGTTCTGCTTCATGTTCGCACGGTCGGCCTGCGAGATCTCGCGCGCGCGCACGATGCCGCGCAGGTCGCCCTTCACGAGCGTGACCTGCGCGCTCGACATCGCGCACATCCGTGCCGGTGCCCATCGCGATTCCGACGTCCGCCGCCGCCAGCGCGGGCGCGTCGTTGATGCCGTCGCCGGCCATCGCGACGCGGCGACCCTCGCGTCTTGAGACGCGTCACGAGGTCCGACCTTGTCCGCTGGTCGGACCTCGCCGTGCACCTCGTCGATGCCGAGTCGTCGCGCGACGGCCTCGGCGGTGGTACGGCCATCGCCGGTCGCCATGACGATGCCGCAACCCGGCGGCCTTCAAAGCCGCGATCGCCGCCGGTGTGCGTTTCGCTTGATCGGATCCGCCACCGCGATCAGCACCCGCGACCCGCCGATCCACGGCGAGGAACATCGCGCTCGCTGCCTCGCGTCGCAGTCGCTCCGCCACCTCGCGCGATACCGCCACGTCGGCCTCCGACCTCGTGCATCAGCACCGTGTTGCCGAGCGCCAGCGCGTGCCCGTCGACGCGTCCTCGCACGCCGATGCCCGTTGCCGACTCGAACTCCTCGGCCGGCGACGAGCGCCAGCCAGCGTCGCCGCGCCTCGGCGACGATCGCAGTCGGCGAGCGGATGCTCGCTGCCCTGATCCAGGCTCGCGGCGAGACGCGAGCACCTCGTCGCGGCGAGGCCGTCGACCGCGGCGATCACCTCGCGGAACGCGGGCTGGCCCTGCGTCAGCGTGCCGGTCTTGTCGACGACCAGCGTGTCGATGGTGCGCAGCCGCTCGATCGCCTCGGCGTCGCGGAACAGCACGCCCGCCTGCGCCGCCCGGCCGGTCGCGACCATGATCGACATCGGTGTCGCAAGCCCGAGCGCGCACGGGCACGCGATGATCAGCACGGCGACCGCGTTGACCATCGCGTAGCGTCCAGCGACGGTTCCGGGCCGAAGAAGCCCCACAGCGAGCGAACGTGCAATGCGCGACCGCCGAGCACCGGCGAGCACGAACCAGAAGCTCGCGCGTGTCGGCCAGGCGCTGCATCGGCGCGCGCGAGCGCTGCGCCTGCGCGACGCAGCTGCACGATCTGCGACAGCACCGTCTCGGAGCCGACCCGCTCGGCACGCATCACGAGTGCTGCCGGTGCCGTTCGAGCGTCGCGCCGATCACGCTTGTCGCCGGGCGCTCTTCTCGACCGGAATCGGCTCGCCGGTCAGCATCGACTCGTCGACGCTCGAGCGGCCCTCGACGCACCACGCCGTCGACCGGCACCTTCTCGCCCGGCCGCACGCGCAGGCGATCGCCGACGTGCACGTGCGTCAGCGGGATGTCCTCTTCGCGTGCCGTCGTCCGCGATGCGGCGCGCCGTCTTCGGCGCGAGGCCGAGCAGCGCCTTGAGTCGCGGCCGACGTGCTCGGAGCGCGCCTTCAGCTCGAGCAGCTGGCCGAGCAGCGTCAGCGACACGATGATCGCGGCCGCTTCGAAGTAGACGCGCGACGCGGCCGTGCTCGCGGAACGAGTCTGGGAAGCATGCCCGGCGCCACGGTCGCGACGACGCTGTAACCGAAGGCCGCGCCGACGCCGGTGCCGATCAGCGTCCACATGTTCGGGCTGCGGTTCGCGATCGACTGCGCCCAGCGCACGAAGAACGGCCAGCCGGCCCACAGCACGACCGGCGCGACGAGCGCGAGCTCGAGCCAGTATGCGCGTCGCGTCGGCACGCTGTGCATGGGTGGCCCGAACATCGCGAGCACGAGCACGGCGAGCGACAAGCGGCAATGTCCACCAGAAGCGCCGGCGGAAATCCGTCGAGCTCCGGGTTCTCGCTCCTCGTCGAGGCTCGGCATCATCGGGCTCGAGCGCCATGCCGCAGATCGGGCAGCTTCCCGGACCGTCGCGCACGATCTGGGGATGCATCGGGCAGGTGTATTTCGCTGCTGCCGGAGCGGGCGGAGCCGGAGCGCCGGGTGCAAACCGTGCTGATGCCCGCCTTGGGCCGCCATGGCCGCATTCATGAGTCTCGGCAGGCGCAGGGCAGCACGCGCGCCCGCCCTGGGCATTCGATGCGATTCAGAAGCTTCCTCCGGATGAGTGCGCTTCAGAATCGCAGTCTGGACCAGGGTCCAGAGTCAGGCCATCCTGGGTGGATGCGGCCGGGATTTTAGCGATTGGACACGATGTGGATGTTGACTTCGCCACTACCGATGCGGACATCGTCCTGCGCTTGGGAACCTCTGCCCGCGAGCCGCGGTACGGATGTTCCGAGGCTAGTGGTCCGAATGAAGCCACGGTTGTCCTGCATCTTGGTTGGCGTTTTCTCCTCGCGGTGTCGCTCGCGGCATCGCCTTGGATCGCGGCTTTGTCCAGCGCCACTTCCGCGAGCCACATGCCGCCGCTCAAGCACGGGAAATGCCGTGTCGCGACCCGATGCCGGCAAGACGATCCCGGCTGATCCCGGCGGCTGCGCCGATGACTGTTGCCCAGAGCGTCGCAACTGTGCCCCCGCTTTCTGCGTGTCGCATGCGTCCGGCGCGGTCATTACAGCTGATGCTCCATCGACACAGCGCGTCGGCAGCCAATGACGGCACCTGGGCCTGGCACACGCACCTCCCGCTCCATCCACGCCGCCCGGCGAAGCCCCTCAGACCGCCGATCCGCTGATCTCCCGTCGATTCGTTGCCTGTGCCCGTGCGCCGGCGCTGCGCCATTGGCGCCGACTGAGCAGCATTCAATGCAACTTCAGTTTCGCGGGCTGAAACTGTCTCTGCTGCTCGCGCCACTCGCAGCTAACTTGCCGCCGAGGTCTAACCGTCGGATGCGCAAGCGACTCACCCTGGAAGGCAAGCTGATCGAGCAGGCGCTGCTGCAGGCCCCGCAGCTCGCCGCACGGTCGCACAGCCGGGAGGCGGCGCAGGCGCTCACCGACGGCGCGGGCCGGCTGCCGGACCAGCTCGTCGTAGGTCTCGACAACCTGCCGGTCACACCGGTGCCGACGCGTATTCGACGACGCGGGACTTCATGACGATGCGCCGGATCGGCGCGGATGCAGGAGTTCCCTGCGGCGCAGCGAGAAACGCCGCTCCGCAGGCGTGACCTTGCCCAGGCGCAATCGACCCGCAGGCGCGGAGCTCGCGCAGGTCCGATCTCGCGATCGCAGCGCGAAGTGCGGACGCCTGGATCCGGTGCCGCACCGCCGCCACCACTGTCGCAAGCCTGCGGCCACTCGGTTTCAGATCTGGAGCTGCAGGCCTCTGCGGCCGGGGCGGCAATCATCGCCGAGGCGGGGCTCGACCGCCGAGGCGCTCGCCGCGCAGGCCGCCGTTGTCCAGCTTGGCGAATCGGGTCATCCGGCTTGCAGAGCGAGGAGCGACGCAGCTGTGCCTCGAACTCGAGCTGCTGGGTCGGTCAGGATGCGCTCGCGACCGCATCGAGCCCGATGCCCGCGTTCGACCGGTTGCCGGTCCCCGCGGCGGCGTTGCTGGCCTCCGTGCACGAAAACACGGCGCCCTGCGCGCCCTTCGATGCGCGCGCCGCCGCGGCGTGACGCTCGACACATCGAGCTTCTTGCAAAGGCCGACCGGCGTCCCGGCTGGAGCGCGGAGCTGGCCTACGCCGAGAACGTGGCCCCGACTTTTTCCGACATGTGGTTCCTCTTCGAGGTCCTGCGTCGGCCTGCCGCTGTTCGCGGGCATCGCCGGGATCCTGTCGTCTGGCGAGAGCGCAAACTGCGACCTCGAGGCGGATCGAGGTCCGAGAGTGCGTATGCACGCAGCCAGAATTGCACCAGGCGCTGGCAATACGTAAC
>ERZ1370068.8191-contig-7065_pt1 | contig 46232 bp, 79 predicted proteins | sample MGYA00561227_ERZ1370068 | MGnify/ENA primary metagenome ERZ1370068 (study PRJEB38410, sample SAMEA6850437) | metagenome | study: Metagenomic assessment of the ecological functions of the soil: analysis of the soil microbiota associated with the... | reverse complement strand
TTGTACTTCGTTCAGTTACGTATTGCTATGTTACTTGTCCCGGCTGGGTCGCCCATTGCCGAATATCGATGCGGCGCTGCGTAATCCCACCTACTGCGGCATCAAAAGCTACAGCCACCACTGCGCGATCTTTTTCAGATCAGTAATTTGGCCAGACCGAGAAAAACAGCCAGACAGCCGACATCGGTGAAAGTTGTCACCACGATGCTCGATGCCATCGCGGGATCGGCCCCAAATTTTTGAGAACCAGTGGCACCATGGCGCCGACCACGCCACTGATGAGGCAACTAATCGTGATAGCTAGAAATACGATAATGCCGAGCATCACGGCTACCGGACTCTTCACCATGGTGGCAAAGATGAACATCGCGATTCCTCCAGTTACGCCGGTGAAGGCGCCGTTGAATGTTCCCAGCAACATTTCCTTGGTGACGAGCATGCGTTTCTCTGCCCTGATCTCAAATCGCCCAGAGTCATCCCGCGCAAGGACACTGCCAGCGCCTGCACTCCAGTGTTTGCCGCCTGACCAATGAGCACCGGTAGGAACACGGCCAGAGCAATGACTCGGTCGATGGTTTCCTGAAAATAACCGACGACGACGGCGGCAAGCAGTCCGGAGAATAAATTTACCTGGAGCCAGGGATGCCGGAATTTGAGACTCCGCAACCACGGCGTGGTGAGTCGCTCCTCTCTTTCGACACCTACCATTTCGCCCGGTTGTGCGCTCAGCTCGATCGCCTCTGCTTCAAAGAGCATTTGGCCGCGCAACAGGCCGATCAGTCGCCCTGTTTTTTCACAGACCGGATAAACCGGATAATGCCGAACCAGCACCGCTCTCATCGCATCGGTCAGAGACATGTCCGGCGTCGAGATAGAACGGATTCGCGAGCATGATCTCCTCCAGCCGCTGACTGCTTTGCGCCAGTAGCAGGTCGCGCATCACGATAACCCCAAGGAGTTTCTCCTCTCGTCTGTGACAAAGCCGTAGGTGATGATGGCTTTGCTGGCCAGCCGTCGAATTTGTTCGGTTGCTTCGGCAACGGTCGTTTGCGGCCGGAAAACAGCCAACGGCGGCTGCATCAATCGTCCGATGCTACGCTCCGGGTAGGTTTGGTTGCGCATCCATTGCTGGTTGTCTTCAACGGAAGCGGTGGCCAGGACCGTCTGCCGCCGCGCTGAATCGAAGCGTTGCAGAATATTCAGTGCTGACGCGGGATTGAGCAGTTCCAGCATCTGAACTACGAACTCGTCCGGATACGGCTCCAGCATCTTTACCGCCTCGCGCGGATCGCGTTCCACCACTTTTGTAAACAGCTCTCTTAGCTCTGGTTCAATTTCGCGGACAGCGCCGGATTCAATCTCTTTTGTGCTCTCACTCATGTTGCGAATCTGGCGAAGCAAGGCCGAGGTGGCAATCATTCAACCGCTGCAATCGTGGCAGAAGACAAACAAGGCCGCCAGATCGACCGGGAGTAGGTGGACCGATGCTTCCCGGACGTGTAAACTAAGTGCGGCTGTTGCCGCCTTATAATGACAGGACGCTCGACCACCTAGCTGCCGGTGGCTTAATCATGAGGCTGGTAATCGCACGCGGGCGTTCGCCGAAAGCGGAATCCCGACATTCCGCGGGAAAGATGGCTACTGGCGGAATCTGGGATCCGGCAAACTTCGCCACGCCGGCCGCTTTCCGAACGATCCAAAATTGGTGTGGCAATGGTATCGCGAACGGCGCTAGCGTATTCGCGACGCGAACCGAACCTGGCGCATCAGGCGATTGTGAAGCTGGCGTCGCATGCGCGGGAGTTTCTGCTCGTGCCGCAAAACGTGGACGACCTGCACGCGCGGCGCGGCGTGGGCAGGAAACACGCCAACGGGGAAAGATTGGTGCCAGGTTCATGGCGACATCTTTCATCACCCGTTGTTCTCACTGCGATTTCAGCCGCAACGAACGCGACCGAGAACGCAGCGGTTTGCCGAAATGTCCCCGATGTGGCGCACTCATGCGGCCGGGCGTGGTTTGGTTTGGCGAACAATTGGATCTCGGCGAAGTTCACGCGAGTCGAGAATTTTCTGGACGAGCGGCGCTTGCGATTCTGCGCTTGTCATCGCGGTACGCTGCCACGTTTGGGTACATCATCGATTGGGCGTTGCGCGCCATCGCCAGCAACTGGCGGAACCAATCGAAGTAAACCCGGAGGAAACGTCCCTATCGCGATTTGCAATGCACTCTATCGTGAGCCGGCAGCAGTCGCGTTGCCGCATTGGTCGATGAGCTGCTCATCAAAACACGTCGTGGCTGACAAATGGTTGGTAGATGCGCGAGTCTTCAATCCCCGAAAATAGTGTGCGCGACGTCTGGTCTAAACGAAATATCGCAATACCAAACGGACGCGCCGCCAAAAATTGAAGAGCGTTGATAATAGGGCGCCAAGCATGATCGCGTGAAGGAATTAGGTTCCAGGGCGCCGAGGATCGACGCGTATAATAATCAACACTGAACGTCGCGAGCACGATGTGACGCGACCTTGGTTTTTGCGAGTTTGCCGCAGGCATGAACGCCACAAGGTTCCAATACGGCAACGATCGGCGTGGCGACGCGCAACCATCGCTTCGCGCGACTCGCCACCGCCCATACCGTCGTGGACCGGTGTCGAGGATCGCGAGCACGATCGACACGACATGCCGACCGGATATTAGAGATGCAAAACCACGTCAAAACTCGAACGCAGTGTGTTGTTTTAGCTTTGTCATCGAACCAGCCGGTCAGCGCTAGTCCCGTGATCGCGCGCAGATAGCGTTGGGCCGATCGGCTGACTGCCGCTTTGCGCGTCGGATAAGACGTTTGCTTTCCACCAGCCGCCGTAGATTTGATCGAACGAGAATGGTTCGATCCTTTCGAGAATGCGATGGATGGCTGCGGTGTCCGAGCGGAATAAGATTCGGATAACTTCGCATGAAGCTGACGTAACGGCGGTCCTGCACCACCGTAATGATGTCGCCCGTGAGCAACGCGCCTTTGCTCCCGCATCGCGGACGCTGCGGGCCAGTGCAGCACCGTGCCGCCTTCGAAATGTCCGCCGCAATTGATCAGCGTGAGGCCATCCCAGAGCGACAAAGGTTGTTCCTTCCCAAAACTGAATGCGCGGACTTTTGCGCATGACCCATTGTCGATCGGCGCATGCAAAAAGATTTGCGCGTCAAAATGCTCGGCCCATTCGACCATCGACGAGTAAAAATGCGGATGCGAAATCGCGATGGCGCGGATGCCGCCGCGCGCGTTCACCTCGGCGATGGTTTTGTCGTCCAGCAATGAAATGCAATCCCAGAGCAGATTTCCGCCGGGCGATTGCAAGAGCAATGCGCGCTGGCCGATGGCAAATTCCGGCTCGGTGCCGATGCCGAGAAGTTGCGGCGCTTCATCTTCGAAACGGTTGTGATGATCGGCCGCCAGGCGTTCGAGCGTCGTCCATTCCTGACCGCCGTAACGAACAGAATTGCCGTTCGTCTTCGCAAATCGTGCAGCGCGGCGGCGGCTCGGCAGTCGCGTCAAACTGCGTTCCGCATTGCACGCAGATAAAGTTTTCCATCGTAGACGTCGATGGCAGCCTGTCACTCGCGCGTAGTCGAGAGATCTAATTATTTCGCTAGCGCCGGATGACATCGCGAACAAAGCTAACTCATGAAGCATTACACTAAGATTCTGTTTTCGACTCTGGCGGCAGTGATTTGTGCGCAGCTTGTGCCGCCGACGCGCCGACTTCTGAAAAAGAAGCTCGACACGGCTGCCACTACGGTCAGTCGGGAAGAGTTGCGACTGTTAAGCTGACGATCTTGATCGCACCCGAGGCGCCGAGGATCTGTCAGCCTAATCCTTGTGCCGGATCGAGCCGGCGCCGCTGATGTGTTTCTCGATCGTCTTCGGATTGCCGGAGTAAGTGACTTTTCCCGCGCCGGTGATGGCGACTTTCAGCGTCTCGCTGACTGCAATCTTCGGCGTCAGCTGCGCCGGTGGTGGAGATTTCGGCGGTCTTGGTTTGCAGACGCGCTCGCATGCTAACTCGCTTGCGCCGGTCATATCGGCGAGGAGTTCGTCGATGTTTCCGTCGAGTGTGACGCTGCGCTGCGCCGGTTGATTCAAAGGCGAATCGTCGGACCGGACAGTTGATTCGCGGTGAGCTCTTACCGCGCCGCTGATCCTCGCCCCGCGCGCGTGGGGCTTGAGATCACGACCTTGATTCCGTGCGTCGGCCAAATCTGTTCGCGCGTGTGCAAGTGAAGCGTGTCGCCGGAAACGTGGCTGTCGATGTAGGGAAGAAGATTTTCGTCCGTCGTGATGCGGAGAGCAGGCGCTCCATTTTGCCATTCGATTGTGAACGCGCCGCTGGCGTCGATGTTGGCAAAGGCGCTGATCGTGCGTTCATCCGTCTTGATATGGCCGTTGCCTCGAATTCCGACCCACTGGCATCCGGCGGCCAGAACGACACAGGCGGCAGAGAAATACGATCGTGATCTTCTTCATTGGAAATATGCCTCCTGTTAATACGATGCAGCGACGCCTCGGCTTTGGATTCAGGAAATCCGCGGAGTGTATCGTTTGTCATTCGAGCGGATGCCGGAGACTCTGGCTGCTGCAGGCAAGATATTGACATCGTCTGCGGCTGCCGACGCTCACTTCACAATCTTTAGCTTCACCGTCTCCACCAGAACGTCGTCGACGTAAAACTCCGCGCGATAATCGCCGACTGCCCAGCCATCTTCGGGCCGCGACAGCGTGAATGCTCCGTGAGCAGTTGGGCTTTCGGCGATCGCGGAAGCTTCGTCCACCTTGTAGTCTTGAGGAAAATCTTCGCCGATGTTCTCGGCGATCCAGACCGCGCTGCACCTTTGCGCCTTTTCGCAGGCGCTGTCCCTGCCAGCGCGCATAAATCTGGGATGTATCCGATGAAAACGTCGTGGTCGCCTTGCCGAACCGCTCTTTGCGCAAGACTCACGGAAAGCTGTCTTCGGCGCCGCGTCCGATTTCACCTCCGGTCTATCCACGATTTTGGGCCGTTCCGCCAATTCCAGGGAAATGCGCTCGAGCAAATCGCCGTTTGCAGCGCGCATTGTCGTAACGTCTTTAACGATTCCAGTGCCCGGTCGCGAACCAGCGGTCAATCGTCATCGGGCTGGGCGACGTTTGCTCTCCACGAATATGGAACGCGTGAAATTCGCCCGCTGGTACTTCGACATCTTCTTCTCCGGTCACTTCATAGTGCTGATGCACTTTTAAATCGCCGGCCTGTCCATCGAAATTCCAGCTCGCGCCCTGCTTGAGCGGCGTCGGCGATCATCGTTTGCGGCGGATTAAACTTAATCAGTTCGCCGTCCAGATTAATCCGCGCCCAGCAAATGATTCCACGTTCATTCGACGGTAAGAAGATCTGTGTTTGTGATCGACGCCGGCCCGGTGCATTTCGAACTTGAGAAGCTCTTTCCGATCGACGTTCTCCGTTCCCATCGATGCGATACACGACCGGCAGGCGAATTTTCCCATCAGCGTCTGGTTTTACATCGGGAACACTGAGCCCTTTGCCGACTTCTTCTGTCATGTTGTATCGCCAGCTGGTTGCCAACCGCAGTCGGAATCAGTTCGTCGGCACGAGACAACAGCGAGCGGTGCTAGCAGTGATTATCAAGATCGACGATTTTCATTTTACGCTTGGGCAAGTGCGAAAATTCTCGCAGCGTCAATGGGAATCTGCGTTCGACATGCAACTTCGAACACGAGATGGCAGCTTTCGTTCAATCGCCCTGTGATGAAGCTCCTAATTCGTGCCGAGGGCTGCAGCTGCGCCCTGCGCGCAAGAGCTGCCGCGCCGTGGATTCTCGCGGCGACGATCCTCTGGCTCGAGCATGGCGTTTATCGACGGCACCGTTGTCAACGTGGCGCTGCCAGCGTTGCAAGCAGAGTTTGAGTGCAAGTGTCGTTGACGTTCAATGGGTCGTCGAATCGCTATTCGCTTGCTGCTCGCCATTGCCTGCTCGTGGGCGGTTCGCTGGGAGATCACTACGGCCGGCGCCGCATTTTCATTGTCGGCGTCGCGCTTTTTCCTGTCGCTTCAGCTGTGGTGCGGACTTTCGCGACCAGCATTGCGCCAGCTGATCTTCGCGCGCGCCGTTCAAGGCGCCGGCGGCGCTCTTCTCGTGCCCGGAAGTCTCGCCATCATCAGCGCATCATCTCGCTGATCAAGATCGCGGGCATGCCGATCGGACGTTTGGTCCGGCTTTACTGCTGATCACGGCGGCGATCGGTCCAGTTCTCGGCGGATGGTTGATCGAGCGACATATCGTGGCGCGCGGTGTTCTTTATTAACCTGCCGCTTGGCGTTGGTCGTGCTGATTCATTTCCTTTATGGCGAGTGCCCGGAAAGCCGGGATGAAAGCGGTAATGAAGGCGCGACTCGACTGGCTGGGCGCGACGCTCGCAACCATCGGTCTTGGATCGCTCGTTTACGGCTTAATCGAATCCTCGCGGTTGCAGTTTCGGCCATCCGGCGGTGCTCGACGGCGCTCATCTGGTAGCGTCTTTTGTCTACTGTTTATCTGTTGGAAGCACGTGCGCGAAATCCAATGTTGCCGCTTGCGCTCTTTCGTTCGCACGATTTCGCGGGCGCAAATTTGCTGACACTTTTTCTTTATAGCGCGCTTGGCGGCACGCTTTTTTTCTGCCGTTGAATTTGATTCAAGTTCAAGGCTACACGGCCACGGCTGCCGGTGCGGCGTTGCTTCCGTTTATTCTGATCATGTTTTTCTCATCACGCTGGTCCGGCGGACTCGTGGCGACGTTATGGAGCTAAACTTCCACTTGTCGTCGGTCCGATCATCGCGGCGAGCGGGTTTTGCTCTTTTTCGCGGTCCCAGGCAGTCGGGGCGCAATTACTGGAGCCAGTTTTTCCCGGCAGTCGCTGTGCTTGGCTTCGGTATGGCAGTGAGCGTTGCGCCACTGACCACCGACCGTTATGAACTCGGTCCCTGGCAAACCGCGTAGGCGTCGCATCGGGAATCAACAACGCCGTTTCACGCGCGGCCGCGCTCTGCTCGCGATCGCCGCACTCGGCATCCGTGATGCTTCAGCTATTCAATCGTTCGACTCGACTCCCGTTTATCCCAGACTCGGAAGTCTCTCCAGAGTCGACATTCGCTCGACGACCAACGAATCAATCTCGCAGCAACGACAATTCCCGAAGATATCGCGCCGCCGATGCGCCAAGTTCTTAGGAGGCGATCAATGAATCTTTCGTGCACGGTTTTCGGCGGCGTCATGCTTGTTGGAGCCGCCTTGGCGCTGGCGAGCGGAATCACATCGTTGCTGCTCATCAACGGCCGACGCAAAGCTTTCGCAACATCGAGTGCATCATGAGTATCTGAATAAATTAGTACCACAGTCGCGCTGAGGTTGCATATCGACCTAATGTGGATCGCGTTCGTATTTGCGGCGCAGCGCGTATTTCGGCGCGTAGACGCGCACAAAGTCGATGCGACATGTCGTGGTCGTTGTTTGGGACGGGATGCGCCCGGATTTCGTCAGCGAGGAAAACACGCCCGACGCTTTGGAAGCTGGCGCACGAAGGAGTCGTTTTTCGCAATCACCACGCGGTTTATCCGAGTGCGACAAACGTAAACGGAACGGCGCTCGTCACTGGCGTTTATCCGGGCCAGCAGCGGTATGATCGCAAACCACGATTACCGCCCGGAAATCGACAGCAGACACGTCCATCGACGTCGAGATTCCAACAGTGGTGGAGAAAGGAGATGAATTATCCGGCGGAAAATATATTTCGATTCCGACCATCGCCGAGATCGTGCAACGCGCGGGTGGGCGCACGGCGATTGCCACCGCGCAAAACTGTCGGTCTTTTGCTGGATCGGCAGGTCGATCCTGGCCACGCGAAAAATTGCGTTACGCTTTTCGCCGGACAATCGCGGCCGCGAGAAGCGCTTAATCCCATCGTCGACGCGCTCGGTCCGTTTCCGCCCTTCGGGCAATTCACGGCAGGGAGACAAGTGGACGACGAAAGCCGTTGACCGATTTTCTTTGGAAAGATGGCGTGCCGGCGTTTTCGCTTCTTTGGCTGGGCGAGCCGGATCTAACGCAACATGAATCCGCGCCCGGGCGCACACCGGCGCTCGCTGCGATCAAATCCTCTGATGAAAATCTCGCGGCTGTTCTATCGGCGTTAGATCGACAAGGAGCGCGTGAAACAACGGATCGTGTTTGTCGTCTCCGATCACGGCTTCTCCACGATCGAACGCTCGGTCGATCTGCGAAAAATCTTAAACGACGCCGGTTTCACTGCGAAGACGGAATTCAGCGACGAGCCGAAACCTGGAGACATCATGCTGGTTGGGAACGGCGGCAGCGTTCTTTTTATGTCATCGGACATGACGCGACGGTCACGCGCCGTCTCGTTGAATTTCTGCAGCAATCAGATTTTGCCGGAGTGATTTTCACCGAGAAGCCGATGCAAGGAACGTTCGGTCTCGATCAAGCGAAGATCGACAGCGCCAGCCATGCGCCGGATGTGGTGATGGCGTTCCGCTGGAACGATTCGAAAAATCAATTCGGCGTTCCGGGAATGATTGACGCCGATTGGCAACGTAGCAGCAGGGAAGGGGACACACGCCACGCTCAGCCGATTCGACATGCACAACACCTTGATCGCGGCCGGTCCGGATTTTCGCCGCGGTCAGGCGGACGATTTACCCAGCAGGCAATGTCGATCTTGCGCCAACGATTCTGCGCATTCTTGGAATCAACACCGGCGCAACAATTGGATGGCAGAATTTTGTCGGAAGCGATGGTCAACGGCGATCGCGCAACGTGGAATTGAAACCGGAAACCGAAGACAATCGAAGCTACAAAAGATTTCTCCGGCAGGAACCTGGCGACAATCGCTTCAAATCTCGCGCGTCGGCTCGACCGATTTATCTCGATGAAGGCAACGGCGCCTTTGTTCCAAAAGGTGACGTGGCTGTCCCGCAGCGCGGGATACCTGCAGGGCGATCCTGCTACCACTGATTGACTTTGAATGAACTCATCGCTAGCCTCGCCAATCGTGTTTCGCTGCGTCAGCCCGCGTCGCCACAATTCATTGCACTTTGCTGCGCGATCGGTTTGCATTGGATTGCTCTTCAGTCGGTGGCGTGGACAACGATGATCATCGATTATTCGAAGCGCGCCGCTCTGCGCGAGGCGGTCACGCAGACTTTCGATGGCGCTCATCCGTGTTCGCTTTGCCACGCCGTGAGCACAGGAAAGGATTCGGAGAAGAAATCTGATCTCCAATCGCCGGTGCCAAAGATCGACATGATCTGTGCGCCGCGCGCGATTCGCTTAGCTACCGCCTTTCAGACGTTTTGATACGCATCGGTTGATTTTTCACTCTCTGCAGCATCGGGCATTCGCCACCGATTCCACCGCCGCGGTCGCTCGTGGAGCTGAGTCGCGATTCGAAATCGGCTGCGCTGCGCGTCTGCCCGGATACGCAGTCGCGCGCATCAACAATCGGGGACTGCTGCGGGATTATGCAGCGCCGTTCCCATTTTCCGGAGGAATCGAATGAAAATCTTTACGTTGGCTTTGTTTGTTGGTCTTTGTCGCCGCAGGCTGACAACGAGTCGCGCGTGCGATCTTTGCGGCTGTTACACGCCACGAGCTCAACGCCATGCCGCAAATGGAATCGACGCATTTTGTTCCCTGGTGGGCGGATGGTTCTACGCGGCAGTCGGCGAGCAGTTCACCCGCTTTGCGACCGTTGCAGTTGGATGGACAGCGAAGTCGCAAATCCGACCGGACAATACTGAAGCAGCTCGATCACGCAGATTGTGGCCGGTTACGATGTCAACAGCCGCTTCGCTCTATCAGCTCAATGTCCCGCTGATTTATCGCGAATTCAAAAGGCCAGAGGGTTTTAAGATCGATCGCGGCACAGTTTCCGGTCTGGGTGATGTGTCGCTTCTTGCTGAAAACGGTGCTTTTTCATTACGCTTCGCCCGGCTCGGAGAAGCTTTGAAGTTTCAGGACAAGAATCCCATCGCGAGTCGAGCATGAACCGGACTTCACGGTGTCGCGCTATTTTGCTGACCGGAATCAAGTTTCCAACCGGCGACAGCAGCCGACTCGAAGAAGAATTTCACGAAATCGAGATCCCCGGCGCGCCCGCGAGTGGGATCCACGGGCACGATCTCACCCTCGGCACGGGATCGTATGACGGCATCTTTGGCGAGCAGACGTCGCTGCGTTACAAGAATGTCTTCTTTGAAGACGAACGTGCAATTCACCTTGCGCGGCGACGGCACCGCATCAATATCACTTCGCCAACGATCTCGTCTGGGACGGTGGACCTGGCTACTACATCGTTCGGAATCGCGACACCACATTTCGGGGTGCAGTGCGTAGCCTCCGGTGAATACAAAGATGTCGATCGATTCCGCGGCGAAAAGGCCGAGGACACCGGCATCACTTCCGTCTTTCTAGGTCCGCGTATCGTAGTATCGCGCGGCCGCTGGAGCGCGGAACTTGCTGCCGAACTTACCGGTGCTGCATCGACAACACGGCGCTACAGGTTGTTCCCGATTACCGTTTGCGCGGCGGAATTTCGGTGCAGTTCTAGCGATCGGCAGTAGGCCGTCGATCCGCTTAACGAGTGCCGCGTTGACTGGACGCGCCAGAGTCGCGTGGCTACAGCGCTACGACCATGTGATCAGGCGCAGTTCGTGCGCTTGCATCAAGATGCGGGTGCGTGGGCACGACGCGCACGCTGAATCCGTAAGTGCCGCTTTCGGACGCGGGGACTGATCCCTGGTAAATGATAATTGCCGTCTCCATCCGCCTGGCTGCTTTGATTGAGCACAGTCGCCGTGGGATTGCGGATGTCGCCATTATCCGCTTCGCCGTGGTACGCTTCCACGCGCACATGTTTCGGATCGACTGCGCCGAGATGAACGCGCGCGCGTGATCTGCAACGATTCGCCGACCAAAATGCTTTGTCGATCTTTGTTGCCTACTTGAACATCGGAAATCTGCACTTGCGGCCAATCCTTGCGCATTTGCGTTTTCCACTGGCTCAGTTGCGTGGCGGCGCCGCAGCCGTCGCGAGAAAAATTCTCGTGCGATTTCGCTGCCGGGAATATAAAGGTGCTCGGTGTATTCCTTCACCATGCGCTGCGTGTTGAAGACCGGCGTGACGCTGCGGATTGATTCGCGCATCAATTGCAGCCAGGCGAGGGGAAGTTTGCCGTCCGGCTTCGCGTAATAGAGCGGAATGATCTGGTTCTCGAGCAACTGATAAAGACTGCTCGCGTCCACTTCGTTCTGAAATTCGGTCGTGCCATTATCGATCTCGGCGCCAATCGCCCAGCCGTTGCTGCCGTTGTAGCCTTCGCGCCACCAGCCGTCGAGCACGCTCAGATTGATTCCGCCATTCGGCGCCGACTTCATTCCGCTGGTGCCGCTCGCTTCCAGCGGACGCAGCGGATGGTTCAGCCAAAGATCGACACCCTGCACCAGGCGGCGCGCGATGTAGCTGTCGTAGTCTTCCAGAAAGACGACGCGATTTTCGACGCCGGCTTCGCGGCTGAATTTATAAACCTCCTGGATAAGCGCCTTGCCCGCTTCATCGCGTGGATGCGCTTTGCCTGCGAAAATGAATTGCACCGGCCGCGTGGTGTCGTTGAGCAATCGCTTCAGCCGTTCCTTGTCGCTGAACAAAAGTGTGCCGCGCTTGTAAGTCGCGAAACGGCGCGCAAAACCAATCGTCAAAATTTCCGGGTCAAGAATGCGGTTGACCTTGCGGATCGACTCCGGCGATTCTCCCAGTCGCTCACGGCGCTGTCGCTCCCGCTCACGCACAAACTCAATCAGGCGGAGTTTGAGTTTTTGATGCGTCTCCCAGAGTTGCGCATCGTGAATATCGATGACGCCGCGCCAAAACTCCGGTTCGGTCAGATGTTCCTCCCAGTCGCCGAGATGCTTGCGGTAAAGCGCCGCAAACTCCGGCGCCATCCAGGTTTTGGTATGAACGCCGTTGGTGATGCTGGTGATCGGCACTTCGTGGACCGGCACGCCGGCCCAGACATCTTTCCAAAGCGATCGGCGTCACTTCGCCATGCAATTTGCTCACGCCGTTGGCGTGCCGGCTGAGGCGCAGTGCCAGGATGGTCATGCTGAACGGATCGTTCGGATCGACGCGCGTCTGGCCGAATGAGAACAGCTCGTCGAACGGAATGTTTAGTTCCTTGGCGAAATTGCCGAAATATTTCCGCATCATCTCGCGCGGGAACGAATCGTTGCCGGCTGGAACCGGGTGTGCGTGGTGAAAACGTTGGCCGCCGCTACGACTTGGAGCGCGGAATAAAAATCGAGCTTCTTCTCGACGACATTGAGACGAATGCGTTCGAGCGCCAGGAACGCCGAGTGCCCTTCGTTCATGTGAAACACGTCAGGCTCGAATGCCGAGCGCGGTCAGCGCTTTCACGCCGCCGATCCCGAGCATGATTTCCTGACGCATCCGCATTTCGAGGTCGCCGCCATAAAGCTCGGCGGTGATCAATCGGTCCTCGGCGCTGTTTTCCGGAATATCGGTATCGAGAAGATAGAGGTTTACCCGGCCGACGCGCAGTTCCCAAAGCTTGGCAAAAACTTCGCGGTCCAGAATTGGCACCGAAATGAGCAAGTTCGCGTCGCCGCGGCGCACTTCGCGGATCGGCAGGTGATGAAAATTTTGATTGAGATTGATCGCCTCCTGAACGCCGTCCTTGTCGATCTGCTGCCGGAAATAACCGTGTCGATAAAGCAGGCCGATCGCGACGAAATTTAGATCGAGATCGCTGGCCGATTTGCAATGATCGCTGGCGAGGATGCCCAGACCGCCGGAATAATTCGGGATCGATTCGTGAAAACCAAATTCGGCTGAAAAGTAAGCGACCGGATTTTTGATCGCGCTGCCCGGTCGGTTTTTCCGTAGGTGTCCTTGCGACCCAAATATTGTCTCGAACGCCTCGAAGACCTGCCTTCAGCTCGCGGAGAAAAGCTTTGTCCTGCGAGACCTCCTCCGAGCCGCGATTGCCGCGAAAGCTGAACATGCGCACCGGGTTGTGATTTGTCCGGTTCCAAAGCTCCGGATCGAGTTGCCGGAAGAGGCGACGCGCAGAAGGCTCCCATGTCCACCCAAAGATTGAAACTCATCTCGCGCAGCGGCTCGAGGTGCCGCCGGCAAGGTCGGAGTCACATTGTAAGTTTGAAAAGTCGGCATCGTGAATAGAAGCAGGGGAACAGAGCGGCAGGTTAATCGAGAAAGCTTATCCGGCAAGTCTCGCTCGAATGAAGATATCCATCTCAGTCGTCTTGAGCGCTAACCATCTAATTCGTCAGCGGGACGCAAGGCCTCGGCTGCGCCGCTGGAAAGCTGCGACCTAATCCCCTGTTGATACCACTGATATTCTCCATACCCAGAAGACCATCGCGCTGGCTGCATCCATGTTTCGACAAGAACGCGTATCGATAAGAGTTGGCATACGATTGGCTTTTCCCTTCTTTGAGATGGACCAACTGTCCATCCAATCAGAAGTTATCTCCGCCATTGCCAAAGGGAGTTGCCTGCACCCAAGATCGTTATTCCTTTGTCGCGTAAGACAACTGCGATCCCGATTTTCCCAGAAGATTTGGTTCCGTGTATCAGGACCGCGACATCCTGCTTTGTATCTCCGTTGAGTCGGCTTCCAGGCGCGAGGGATGAAGACCGTTAACAATATCGATAGTGAGCAGCCAATTTCTGAGAAAAAACATCCTTCGCCCAACCCGGAATCGCATCCAGAATCCGCTCGTGCTTGCTCAGGCACTTAACAAAAGCAGCGGAGTAAACAATAAGGAGCAAATTTTCATGAACTCTTCGTCTTCCAAAAAAGCCTTACACCATGGATGAAATCAGGACTGCGCGATGCGGGTATTTCTATGGCATGGACGCCCGATGGATTTCTTCATTGGCATTACTCAGTTCCCGGGAGTTAAGACGCTCTTTGTCTCCTCTGCCTCCAACGGATTACATAAGCATGTACGGCGAAGCCTCAATCGGCGCTATCTGCAGCTCGCGCGGAGCCAACGCCAGTCAAGGACAAATCCGGCAACTAATCCGCAAAGGTGCGCCGCCATGCTCACCTGCGGTGTTGAGAGATCGAACGCCGTTTGTATCGCGACAATCATCAGGACGTTGCCTAGTCGCTGTTTTGCGTGCGGCGCGTGTCGATGTCGCAGCAAGAATCCCGCCCAGGCGCCGACTATGCCCATGATGCATCCCGACGCGCCGACGAGTTGCGCTACCTGAACAAGTCCGATTACGGTCGAACGCTACCACGCCGGCACTGGAGGCAAGTCCCGAAATCAGATAACACACGGCGAATCGCACCGCGCCGATCGACCGCTCCAGCGGCGGGCCAGAGCACATAGAGCGCGAAAAGATTGAAAAGCAGGTGGGCGAAACCCCCGTGCAAGAAAAGCGCAGTGAAAAGACGCCAGTACTGGCCTTGCACCACAACAGCGTAAGGCTCCAGCGCGCCGATCCGATGCAGTATTTCCGGATCAGTCCAGTCGCCGAATGAAATCTCGAACAGAAACGCGGCCGCATTGAGGAGGATAAAGATGAGAACGGCGGGCGCGTGCCGGAAATGACGAGGTCGATCCTGACGGCGCGATTTCGTGCTGCGACCTGGATGGTGACGCGAAAACTGCCCGGTCGTTCTGATGAGATTCCAAATGGCGAAATAGTTGCACCTGCTCGCGCAACTCAGCGCTCGGATGCAAAATCTTGAAGAGCCACGCCAAGTTTTCTCGCTGATTTGTAATCGCCCTGCGCGGCAAATTCCGTCATTTTTCGTAACCCAATTGCCGGAAGAAACAGAAGAGCAAACCAGGCGCCGCCTCCGATGTAGCCGGCCGCGGCACGAAAAAGAATCCACGCGATACCGGTAATGGCGAGAACGACGAGCGCGGCAATACGCCACCCACGGTAAGGTCCACCTGGGCGCCAGGCGCGTGCCGAGAACAAGAAGCGGCGAAACCACCGCTAGAAAAAGAAAATGTGGTTCAGGTCCACGACTTTGTTCGAGGTTGGATGTTTCTTAGTGTGATTTATCGGCTCGCGTTTTGCGTAGAACATTGGACGTTGGATGTTGAGCGTTCGACGTTCAAGGACAAATCGGCAAATCACCATGCGTATCACCGTTACCTACTATCTCGACGTAATTTCGTCGTGGTGTTTCTTCGCCGAGCCGGCGTGGGCGGAATTGAAAAAGCGCTACGAGGGCAGAGTGGAATTTCTGTGGAAGATCGCGCTGATGGATAAGATCTGGTCTTCCCACATCGCAGCAGCAACACGAATGGTTTTACCGGCGCAGCGGCACAATCATGCGCTCGCCGTTCATGCTGAGCAGCGATTGGTGTCGACCACGAGCAAGTCGGAATATCTCGCGCCAAATTGCGTGGCTGAAGCCGCGAAGGATTTTGGGATCACGGACGATCGCGTGCGCCTCGCGCTTGCCTACGCTGGTTTGCGCGAGGGAAAGCAGGTTCGGCGACTGGAAAATCGCCGCCGAGATTGGAGCGAAAGCGGCCAATGTCGATCACGAAAGAATTGCTCGAACGGGCGCGTTCGACCGTGGTTGAAACGCGCGTCCGCGCCGATACGGCTGATTTTCATCTGTTGCAAGTGACGCAGCGGCCCACATTTGTGCTCGACAGCGAAATTGGCGATCGCGCGGTCTTTTCCGGATTTGCCAGAGCTGACGCCGCTGGTAGCTGCGCTCGACGCGATGTTGGATGACGCGAAGGCTTACACAGCGCACGCCGCGCATTTCGGCGCGCCACCCGCTTGAGGACAAGATCGTCAGTTGTCACGTAGATTGACCTTGCCAGCGGCGAAATCTTGTTTACAACTTCCCTTCGGCTCGCGAAAAAATGCGGGCCCATTGTCGCGGTCATCGCAGCTGCGGCGATGTCAGAGTGTTCCGGCCAATTCGCGCAAGTGGAGGCTGGAAATTGCGATGAAGAAAAATACGGCGATGCGGCGCACTCCCGTTTCGCCGGCCAGGAGCTTGATTTAATCTGCAACAACAATTTCGTGTAAACGGTCGGATTCGCGCCCGCGAAGTCCGGGTCATTTTAGGTTCCACCGGCGAACAGCTCGGCATCATGAAGTTGTCGGATGCCTTGCGCAAAGCTCAAAGTCTCGGCCTCGATCTGGTCGAAGTCGCGCCCACGGCGAATCCGCCGGTTTGCAAAATCGTCGCGCTCGGAAAGTTCCGCTACGACATTTCCAAACACGAGAAGGACAAAAGAGCCGTCGGGCGCGAAGCTGAAAGAAATTAAGTTTCGGGTTAACATCGACGATCACGATTATCTGACGAAAATCCGTCACGGCGAAGAATTCCTCGATCGGGGAAATAAAGTGCGGGTGCAGCTCCAATTTCGCGGCCGCGAAATGGCGCACCAGGAATTTGGCATGCAGCTCATGGAGAAAGTGCGCGACGATCTCTCCGGCATGTCGCAAGTGGAAACGGAGCCGAAGATCACCGGCCGAAATGTGACCATGACGCTTTCCCCTGCCGGCGAACCGCCGGAAAAGGCGATTTGCACCGCAGCCGAAAACAGCCGAAGAGCGAAATTTCTGTTTCACCGAACGGGACGTAATCGTAAGGGAGCCGCGCGATTACGTCTCGCGCGGAAGTTACGGAGATTTCGAGGCCGCTGGCGACGGCTGCGGCGAACATTGGACGGGTGGCGAGCGCTTGCCGGATTGCTTTGCTTCCAACCGCGGCCTTCCGGCTTTTGCTTCTGCGTTCTTAGGATCGAGCTTTCAGAGCTTTCTCCGTATCGGCCATCGAATTTTTACGTCGCTCTTTCGTTTCGTAGATGTAACTGCGATAAAGATAATAGCGGACTTCATTCGGCTTGAGCGTGATCGCCTCCGAATAATCGGCCAGCGCTTTGTCGTAATCATGCATCTTCATCTCCACTGCTGCGCGCTGTTCATAAATGCGCGCGTCTCGCGAATTGATTTTGAGCGCTTCACTGAAATCGCGGATGGCGTCCTCAAAGTTTCTGTTCGTTCGCAGAGGCGAATCCGCGCTGTTGATAGACGATGGCGAGATCTCGGCGCGAATTTGCGGTCGAGATCGGTCGGCTTTACGAAACGCCTCGATGGCTTTGTTCCAGTCTTGATTCTTTGGACGGCCTCCGCGCCTTCTCGAGCAAACTTGTCGCTGCTTCTTTGTTGCCTTGTGCCTGAGCGGAATTGCGAGACGCAAACCGCCGAGAGCCGTGATCAGAGTGAGAGCAGAATATTGTTTCATGATTTTCTATTGGACGTTGATCTTTTTTGAAGAATTCGAAGTTCAGGCGCACGAATAGTTGGCCGCAAGGGCAACTCTTTAAGTCTGTTCCGGAGAAGGCGCTTGTTCGATGTCGATCTTTGGCTCGGGCTCCGGTGAAGCGGACTCACTCGGTCCCGGCTCATCGACACGCGTGATCCGCAGCGCGCGACCGGTCGTTTCGTCGATCTCGATTAGCGCGCCACGCAAGCGAACCTCGCCGGCAGCGACCGGAAAGGAGGCCGGCAGATTCGAAACGAAGCGGTTCATGATCGGTTCAATCGCGCGGCCGAGGATCGAATTGACCGGACCGCACATTCCTGCGTCGCACATGAACGCCGTGCCGCCGGGGAAAGATTTGTTCGTCCGCTGTCTGCACATGCGTGTGAGTGCCAATTACAGCCGAAACTTTTCCATCGAGAAATCGGCCGAGCGCGATTTTCTCGCTCGTGGTCTCGCCATGTGCATCCACAATGATGTTGGTGGTTTCTTCGCGCATCTTCGTCGACCGCTGCTTCCACGGCGCGAAATGGGTTCTCCAGAATCGGCTGCATGAATGTTCGCGCCTGCACGTTGATCACACCGATTTTGCCCTTGGCCGTTTCCAGGGACGATCGATCCGCTGCCCGGCGCGCCGTCGGGATAATTCAGTGGGCGCAGCAAACGCGGTTCGAGATCGATGAAATGCGACGATATCTTTTTGGTCCCAAATATGGTCGCCAGTCGTGACGACTGAAACGCCGGCGCGCAAAAGCTCGATCGTGATTTTGCCCGTAATCCCTCGGCCGCCGGCCGCGTTCTCGCCGTTGACGATGATGAAATCCAATGCCGTGCTTCTCCTTCAGCTGCGGCAACCGGCCGATCACGGCGTTGCGCCCTGGCTCGCCCACGATGTCGCCCAGAAAAAGAACCGTTAGCATTCTGCGAGCATCGTATTAAAGGAAGCGAAATCCAAACGCGGATGTTTCAGTTCAAGCAAGCGCGCGAAGATCCGCTCGCGATTATCGCAGTCTTCATTTGTCGATCTTTCCGCCGGCCAGCTGACGCTGCGGACAATCTCGGAATTCTTGGCGCACATCCGAGGTGGAGCGTGCTGGAAAATTATCAGGAAACAATTACCCACGATGAGTTCGCCAGACTGATTCATACGACGTTTATTGCACCCACGGTTTCGCTGCGGATTTGATCGACGATAGACGAGAAGACCGCGCGAATTCTGACGAACCGCGATGCGCAAAAGTTCTTCACGCTTGCGGTTCGCCGAAGACGACGCGTCGCGCGAGCCGGTGCCGCGTCTTTGGCGTCCCGCGAAGTCGCTGCCGCCGGCGAAACCGGACAAACCGCTCTCCGGTCTGCGCATCGCGCTCGATCCGGGTCATCTCGGCGGGAAATGGGCAAAGATGGAGGAGCGCTGGTTTCAAGTCGGCGACAGCCCGCCAGTGCAGGAAGGCGACCTGACGTTGCGCGTGGCGCGACTGTTGGCGCCGCGATTGCGAGAATTGGGCGCGAAAGTCTTCTTTGTCCGAAACAGCAACTGAGCCAATCACGCCGAAACGTCCGGACGATTTTCAAGGAGCTCGCCAGAAAAATCTCTGATCAAAAATGGCGTGCCACAACCGCGGGCGGATGTTCTTGATCCAAACGATCCCGAGAAAGAGCAAACGATTCGCTGGCAGAGCGAAATCTTGTTCTACCGCTACAGCGAGATCCGCCGTCGCGCCGTGCTGGTGAACTCGAAACTGCATCCCGATCTCGTGCTTTGTTTGCATTTCAATGCCGAAGGCTGGGGCGATCCGAACAACCCGACATTGACTGACACGAATCATCTTCATCTGCTCGTGAACGGTTCTTATTTGACAGGACGAGCTCGAATTCGACGATGAACGTTTCGAAATGATCCGGCGACTTCTGAGCCGCGCTTATGACGAAGAGTTGCCGCTGGCCGACACGATTGCGTGGCGCAATGGCTCGCGAGACTGAGTTGCCGCCCTACGAATATCCGACCACGAACAGCACGACCAAAGTCGGCACGAGCGGTTACGTGTTACGCGCGCAATTTGCTGGCGACGCGGCTTTATCGTTGTCCGGTCGTTTATTGCGAGCCGTACGTCATGAACAGCAATGACGTCTTCGCGCGTATTCAGGCTGGCGATTACGAAGGAACGCGATAACGTCAACGGCGTCGAGCGCAAAAGCATCTTTCGCGAATACGCCGACAGCGTGGCCGATGGCCTGGTCGAATACTATTCGCAAAGCGCGAGACCGAGGCGATTGTATGCAATCGCCTCGGCTCTGTCCGGCGAATCGCGCACGCGCTGACGTCTGCGCCAGACGCCCTACAGTTGATCAACCGCTTCGCGAATATCGTCCGATCGTGACATCGCTCGATAAGTGCGCCGAACCGATCTGCGGCGTAACAACGAACCGAATTTTTCCGCCCTCGAATTTCTTGTCGAACGTGAGCGCGTCGAAGATCTTCTCGCGTGGAAAATTTGTCGGCAATTGCGTCGGCAAATCGAATCTGCTGCAGAAGATCGACAATCGCATCGCGCTGATCCGCGCGGCAGCCCGGCTTTTTCATCGAGATAGCGCAGGCCGCGACAATTCCAAGGCTGACCGCTTCGCCGTGAAGAAATTTGCTGATAATCTCCGGCGCGCTCGATCGCGTGACCAACAGTGTGACCGAAATTGAGAAGCGCGCGCTCGCCAGTCCGGTCGCGCTCGTCTTTCGCCACGATCTTCGATTTTATCTCGATGTTGCGGCGTGATCAGCGTGTAGGGCAAGCGCTTTCGAGCATCGACAGTCTTTGAAGCGTCGCAAACATTTCCGGCGTCGGCGATGACGGCGTGCTTGATGATTTCGGCGAAGCCTGATTGAACTCGCGTCGCGGCAACGTTTTCAAGAACATCGACATCATCAATCACGAGCGATGGATGATGAAACGCGCCGATCAAGATTTTTCCGTCGCGCTGTGTTGACCCCGGTTTTCCCGCCGATTGAGCTGTCCACCATCGCGAGCAGCGTCGTTGGAATTTGCACGTGCGGAATGCCGCGATGAAAAATCGCCGCGACGAATCCGGAAATATCGCCGATCACTCCGCCGCCAAGACCAATGACAAACGATTGCCGATCCAGTCCGGCAGCGATCATCTGATCGCAAATCGCACCTGCTTGCGCGAGCGTCTTCGATTTCTCGCCCGCGGGAATCGTGATGAGCGTCGGGCTGAAAACCGGCCGACGTTAAACTTCGTTCAATGACCGATCGTCCAACAAGCGTGCGCGACGTTGATATCGGAAATGATTGCGCACGATCGCGATGGATGGTCTGCAGCGCTCCCATTGCATGCAGCAATGCCGCCGATCGCGCGTGACAGACCGGCACCGACAGCGATGCATGCGGCGCGCGACCGGCTCTACTTCAGCTAGGAATCACGGCAGATGTTTGCGAGACCAGCGAGATGCCCGTCGGATCACTGCGAATGGGTTGGCGTGTCGTTTGTGAACCACAGCCTGCCAAGGCATGTTCTCTAAATGCAGATCGGCGAAGAGCGCGTTGATTTTTGTGCGAGAGCTGTGCGTGCCGTCCGTTAGCAGCCGCCTGGCGCTGCTCGCCGCTTTGTAAGCAGGCACCCCGGGAGCTGCGAGCTGGCAGTCGCCGTTGGGCTGCAAAGACGACTGGCCCCGGATGCTTGCGCAGGAGCGAAGAGATAAGCCCGATGGCTTGGCGATTTTGTCTGCTGATGTCCCGAGCTGCTGTTCGTGGGATTTGCCGTTAATGCCGTAACTGACGGGTGAATTCGCGTCATCTTCCAAGCGCGCCTCGTATATCGAACGGCGATTGAAAAACCTTCCAGCTTGAAAGATATTTTGGGAATGCAGTTGCGACATCCACGTGACTGGTTGCCGAACCAGGGAGGGCGCCATCGTTATCGTTCAGATATAGCTGCGTGGCAATTCCAATCTGGCGGAGATTGTTCATATCTTAACGACTTTCGCGCGTTCCTGGATACCGATGAAAGTCGGATACGCGATCGCGGCGAGAACGGCGACGAGCGCGAGCACCAGTAAGTAATTCAGATCATCGTGAAAGCGCGCGAGAGGTTTCTGGTCATTGGCTTTGGTGGGAAAAGGGCCACAATAGTGGTGTCAGACTCGAGATGAAAGCGAAAATGCAGTGGCGCGGAAGATTGCTTGACAAAACATTTCCAAGTTTGTGTATGTAGGCCATGCCCGATCCAGCTCGATCCGAACTCAACCACCACCTCCGTCGAGTCCGGAACCTGAACTAAGAGCCCGACATCCACTTCGACCGGTTTGCCTTCGAACGTAGCCGCAGCCATCGCCTGCATTCCACTCATCGGCGGCATCATTTTTTACATTCTCGAAAAACACGACGGCTTCGTGCGTTTTTACGCGATGCAATCGATTATCTTTGGCTGCGCATGGTTTCTTTTCAACATTGTGTCAGCGGTGGTGCATGCGGTCTTCGCGGCGATTCCAGGTATCGGCGGCATTCTGGTATTTTTTGGGCGATCGTCGCGGCGCTCGTTCATTTGGCATTTTTGGTCGTTATGATCATCGCCATCGTGAAAGCATTCACCGGCGTCCGCTGGGATATCCCGTACATAGGACAAATTGCCCGTAGACAGGTCGAAGGCGCTGGAGGGTAATATCACTGTAGCCGCTTCGCTGTGCGAAGCGCAACGTCGACGTTGCTTTGTCCCGGGAATCGCGCCCTCACAGAGGCGTGGCTACTGCGGTTAGCGCCAGTAATTTCACTACGATCTCAGTTAAGACCAGCTCGTGATCGAGCTGCGTCGTCACAGAGCTGAAGATTCGCCCTGAGACATGCTTGCATTCCCTCAATCAATTGTTTGGTCTCGAACCGATGCGCGTGCTGCGCAGCGATTCCCAGTGCAGTAGCGCATTAATCGATCCGTCCTTTTTTCGCGGCAAGATGTTCGGTCGCATCGGCGGGCAGACGATTAATCGCCGAAATGAATTGAAACGGCGAATGTGGTCGCGAGATGCGATGACGTTCCATCAAATCTTTGGCCGAGCAATAAATTGCGAATTGTTGGCAAGACGGCGACCAGTAAGATGCCGATCGCGCTTTCTCCTTGATCCAGCAATCGGCGCACGAGCGTAAGCGCGCGCTCGAGATCGCGAGCCGCGAGAGCACTGCCTAATTCGAAAATAACACCGGCGCGCGAAAGCGGGACGAGCTCCCGAACTTGATCGACTTTTACACTCGACGCTCTCGGTCAAGGTAGATGTCGATCTTATCCAGTTCATTCTCGATCTGGCGAGTGTCACCACCTGTCAGCAAAACGAAGAGATCGAGAGCGTCATCGTCGAACTGAAGTTTGCGCTCTTTGCGCTCGACGCTCGCACGATTTCGGTCGCTTCTTCCTCCCATCCGCTCCGACTGGAATCGAGGCGATCGAAAATCTGCAATTCGGCGCGTTTGGCGAGCGATTTGTAAAACGAGGCGCCGCTTGTCCACCGCTGTGGCACTGAGCAAGAACGTCACGTCACGCTCCGAGGTCACTGCCGATCAGTTCGGCAAGCTCATCAAGAGTGGCTTGAACGCTGGCTGTGCGGCCAATTACGTTGTCGCCGAGAAAATTCGCATTCTTCAGCCAGACCAATTTTGCGCCGCCCAAGAACGGCAACGTCTGCAGTGCCTCGATTGTTGATCTTATCCGCCCGCCGCCTGTTCGGCGTTATCGACCGCGCCATCGATCACTTCCTGTCCAAAATCGCCCGCCTCTGGTGGTGTCAGTTTGGTCGCGAGTTCGGCGGCCACCCGTTTTACTTCGCTTTCATCGGAACCAACGACAGCGTAGATGTTCTCGGTTGCGGGCCTGCTTTCGCTTTCGACATGGATGAGTTTCATCGCAGCCAGCGCCTCACAGGCCGTGAAACGTTCGGAAGGGCGTGGATCGAGCGCTCCGCCACTCGATGTTAAGGTATCGATTTCAGGCCATTAATTACCAACGCGCAAGGGACTGCGCGTTCCACCTATCTGTCATCCGCTCGTTGCAAAGAAGGTCGAAAAGTCACGTTTCGGCGCGACACCGAAAGTCCGAGCCGGCACTGGCGTAGCACGCGAGACATTAGTGCGCTACCCTATACGCGCGAGCGGCGGCGGCGGGCGTTGCGCGAGTATTTCACCGGTCTGCGTCTTGGCTCAATTTTACTGATGCCTGCGCCGTTTTTAACTTCCATGATCTGATCGCGCAAAAGCGCGGCGCGCTCGAATTCCAGATTCGCCGAGGCGCGCTGCATTTCGTCTTCGAGCTCACGCAGCAGTTCGGTCACATTGAAATCGCCGCCGGCTTCCTGAATAACGGAGGCGGCGATTTCGCGTCCGCGCAGAATCGTGTGCAAACTCTCCTGCACGGCGCGCCGGACGGTTTGCGGCGTGATTCCGTGCTTCTCGTTGTATTCCATCTGTTTGGTCCGGCGGTATTCGGAGATCGACATGAGCGCTTCCATGCTTTGCGTAACCGTGATCGGCAAACAAGCACGACTTCGCCGTTTATATGCCGCGCCGCGCGGCCCGCCGTTTGGATGAGCGAAGTCTGGCTGCGCAAGAATCCTTCCTTGTCCGCATCGAGAATGCAGACGAGCGAAACCTCCGGAAGATCGAGACCTTCGCGGAGCAAATTGATGCCGACCAGAATATCGAAATCGGCCGCGCGCAATCCGCGCAAAATTTCGACGCGCTCGATGGTGTCGATGTCGCTATGCAAATAGCGCACTTTCAATCCGACATCGCGCAGATAATCGGCGAGATCTTCAGCGGTGCGTTTCGTCAGCGTTGTCACGAGAACGCGCTCACTCTTTTCGACCCGCTGCGCGGCAAAGCTCGATCGTGTCGTCGATCTGATGTTTGAGCGGCTTGAGCGTGATTTTTGGATCGAGAAGTCCGGTGGGCCGAATGATCTGCTCGACCACGAGCGGCGCGCCCGGTGTGTGCACGTCGAATTTTTCCGGCGGTTCATCGGTGCGGGAAATTGGCGTGCGCTCCATCGCGTCTGACGTTGGATGTTGAGCGTCTAGAGACGTTCGCTGCGTTTTCCGCCAGGCAAAACAAACGGCACCAATTCATCTTCGCCAATCCGCGCGCGCTCTGTGCGGCACATAACCTTTGTTGCCGACGACGCTATTTTGAATTTCAAACTCGGCCGGCGTCGCGCTCACGTAGATGATCTGGTTTGTCATCTTCATGAACTCCGTCGAAAATTGAGCGGCCGATTGTCGAGCGCGCTCGGCAGACGAAATCCGTAATTCGACCAGCACGGTTTTGCGCGACCGATCGCCTTCATACATCCGCCGATCTGCGGAATGGTGGCGTGCGATTCATCGATAACCACGAGAAAATCTTTCGGGAAAAAATCGATGATCGTGTAGGGCTTCGAGCCGGGTGGCCGCCCCGACAAATGGCGCGAATAATTTTCGATCCCGTTGCAGAACCCCATTTCCTGCAACATTTCGAGGTCGTATTCCGTGCGCATTTTCAGCCGCTGCGCTTCGAGCAGTTTGTCCTTGCGACTTCAAGCTCGACAATGCGCGCATCAAGCTCTTCGCGAATGGAGCGAAGCGCGCGATTCAGCTTATCCGCCGGCGTGACGAATTGTTTGGCGGGATAAAACGTGATCACGCTGAGCGATTCGTGCGCGTGACCGGTCAGCGGATCGAACCGCGTGATCGCGTCGATTTCGTCGCCGAAAAACTCGAGCCGAATCGCTTCTTCATCCGCGGTGGCCGGATAAACTTCGACGACATCGCCGCGCACGCGAAACCTGCCGCGCGCAAAATTCACGTCGTTGCGCTCGTATAACATGTCGATCAAACGACCGAGCACGGCTTCGCGGCTGATCTGCTGGCCGCGTTTTACCGTGAGCAGCATGTTCAAGTAATCTTCCGGCGAGGTGATGCCGTAGATGCACGAGACGCTTGCGACCACGATGGTGTCGCGGCGCGAAAGCAACGCGCTCGTCGCCGCAAGCCGCAAACGCTCGATCTCTTCGTTAATCGATGAGTCTTTCTCGATGTAGGTGTCGGAGCGCGGGATGTAAGCTTCCGGCTGATAGTAATCGAAGTAGCTGACGAAATATTCGACCGCGTTGCGCGGGAAGAATTGTTTGAACTCGGAGTAAAGTTGCGCCGCGAGCGTTTTGTTGTGCGAAATGACGAGCGTCGGCCGATCGAGCTCGCGGATCACGTTCGCAATCGTGAAAGTCTTGCCCGAACCGGTCACGCCGAGCAGCGTCTGATGACGATTACCCGCCTCGACCGACTTGATCAGCTTGGCGATCGCCTGACCCTGATCGCCGCGCGGTTTGTAGTTCGATTCGAGTCCTCGAAACGCCATCCGTCAAAGTAGCATTAGCTGATTAAAGCCGAAAGCAGACCGGATTTTGACTCGCTTGATTTCGACGTAGCGGTAACATTTCAGTGATGGAAAGCAGCTGTGAACCTGGAAAACTTCTTTGCCGAGTTAAAGCGGCGTAACGTTTACAAGGTCGCGATTGCTTACGGGTCGTTGCTTGGCTGCTTATCCAAGTTCGCGACGCAAGGTTTTCCCGTTTTTTGAAATTCCGAACTGGGTCGTCAGCGTGACTTGCTTGTATTGGTAATCATCATTGGCTTCTCCCGGTCGCCTTGATATTAATTGCGTGGGCGTTCGAGCTGACGCCGGGAGGCTTGAAGCTGCACCGAAATAGCCGACGCCGAGTTCCTCTCGGTCGGCCAGTCTCCCTAAGCGAGCGTGGATGTATGTCGCGATCATAGCCGGGCGCAATCCCGGTTGGGCTTTTTTCTCGGACGCTATACCGCGCGCCGAGCTGAAGGCGGAGGGCCGGGCGGTTCGTCCATCCGCCGGAAAAATCCATCGCGCCGGCCTTACCGTTCGACAACCTCAGCCGCGATCCCGACAACGCTTACTTCGCCGAAGGAGTGCAGGACGAAGCCCCAACTTCGACTCGCGAAAGTCGCGGACCTGAAGGTGATCTCACGCACTTCAACGCAGAAATATAAAAAGCGCGCCGGATAATTTACGCCAGATCGCCAAAAAACAACTCGGGGCCTCAATATTCGGCGTGGCAGCGTTCGAAGAGCGGCCGATCGGCGTGCGTGTGACGTGCGCAGTTAATCAACGCGGCGACAGATGCCCACCTTTGGGCTGAGGACGGCTTATGACCGCAAAGCTCACTGACATTTTGCGGTCGCAGAGCGACGATTGCCGAAAACGATCGCCGACACCTTGCAGGCGAAACTCACGGAGTTTGGAAAAAGCGTGCGATCGCTGCTCCAACCCACCGACGACACCGAAGCTCACCCGAATTCTGCCTTAAGAGGTAGATATTTTTGGAACAAGCGCAACCGGTCCTGATCTGCGAAGAGCAATCGATTATTTCAAGCAGGCGATCGGCAAAGACCCAAACTTTGCACTTCGCGTATGCGGGACTAGCCGACTCCTATGTGCTTCTTTCGACGTAAGTAGCGTGGAAGTCCGGGGGGGAATCCTTTCCGCCGGCTAAAGCCGCAGCGAAAAGAGCCCCTTTTTGAGCTCGACGATATACGCTGGCCGAAAGCGCATTATCATCGCTCGGGCGAAGTCACGCGGTATGTTACGATTTGGATTTTTGCCCGAACTCAACGAAGGAATTCGAACGCGCTATCACCTTGAATCCGAACCATGCGACGGCACAACATATGGCACGGAAGCGGGCCGCCGCTCTCTCTTGAGAAGCCCGGATCGGGACGATCGCCGAACTCGAAGCGTGCGCGACAGCTGGACCCGCTCTCGTTAATCATTAATGCCGATCTAGGCGTCGGGCTATATACGGCGCGGCGTTATGACGAAGCAATCGCGCAGCTACGCAAGACGATCGAGATGGACCCGCGCTTTTATTTCGCGCATTTGGAATCTGGGCGTAGCGCTGGAACTCAAAAGGCGAGCTCCTCGCGGCGCGCCGTCGGAATATAGAAAGCCGCCGAACTGGATGACGACCCAGTTGTGCTTTTGGGCTCATTGCTCGCGCCTACGGGGCACTCACGGTGAACGCGCGATAAGGCATTGGGGCTGGCATCGGTGATTGCGGCAGCTTGCAGGCCCATCGATACGTCCCGCTTGGCACCTTTGCCGGCATCTACTTAGCCCTGGGCGAAAAAGAGACAAAGCGATCGACTACTTGGGCGCGCTTTGCGCGAGCGCGGCGGCCTGAGATTTCTGGTCTCAAAGTCGATCCGTTCCTCGATCCGTTGCGCGGCGACCCGCGATTCGAGGCGCTTGTCCAAAAGGTCTTTGCCACGAAGCAATGAAGATCGACTTCTTCGCCGACCTGAAGCGATATGGGCACCGACGCTGAACCGAATGTCCAATTGGAGATTGGTCGCGTCTTGTTCATCGACGTGGTCGGTTATTCGAAACTGCTCCTCGACGAGCAGCGCGATCTCTCCACAACAACAACTGAGCTCGAATCGTCCAGAGTACCCGAGCAGGTGCGCACCGCGGAAGCGGTGGGCAAACTGATTCGGCTTCCCGCCAGCGATGGAATGGCGCTCGTTTTCTTTAATAGTCCGGAGGCGCCGGTTCGTTGCGCGACCGAGATCGCCAAAAATCAAAAAGACCACCCGGGGCTGAAACCGCGGATGGGTGTTCACAGCGGACCAGTCAACGAGGTTCGAGACGTTAATGATCGAGTAAATGTCGCAGGTGCTGGGATTAACATCGCACAGCGGGTGATGGACTGTGGAGATGCGGGACACATTCTTCTCTCGCGACATGTCGCCGACGATCTGAAGCACTACCGGCAATGGCAGCCGCAGCCTGCATGACTTGGGCGACTGCGCGGTTAAACACGGCGAGCGCGTCAATGTGGTCAATCTCTACAGTGGAGAACTGGGCAATCCAGAATTGCCGGGAAAAATTCAGACGCGGCAGACGCTGGAAAATACTGCCATCGGGGGTTAAGCCAGGGATCCGATAGGAGAGCGGTAACAGGCCGTTGGGCGCTGATCGTTGCAGCCGTTATGATCACGTCGGTGGAGTTGCCGTTGGTATTCCGTTTTTTTGCACCGGCTGGCGATTAAATCGGCTAGCGCTTCTATTTCGAAGTCGTCTCCTGTTCCCGCGTCGGCGATTCCGGAGAAAAGTATCGCCGTGCTTCCATTCGAAAACAGGAGCGATGATAAGCAGAACGCTTATTTTGCCGATGGAGTGCAGAACGAAATTCTGACCGATCTCGCCAAAATTGCAGATTTAAGGGTGATCAGTCGCACCAGCGTTATGCAATACAAGAGCGGGGCGGAGCGTAACCTGCGCGAAATCGGTCAGCAACTTGGGGTGGCGCATGTCCTTGAAGGAAGCGTGCAACGATCCGGCAATCGCGTCAGAGTGACGGCGCAACTGATCGATGCCCGGACGGATACGCACCAATGGGCAGAGCGCTACGATCGTGATCTGGCGGATGTGTTCGCAATCCAGAGCGAAATTGCGAAGGCGATTGCTGACCAACTCCAGGCCAAACTATCGCCCCAGGAAAAAGCACGCGTCGAAGAGAGACCGACCGGGAATACGGAAGCTTACGTGTATTGTTTGCGGGCGAACCAGATCGAGCGCAACCCGGACACGCTGCTTGAAGACTATAAAACTGCTGAGCAGCTTTACATGCAAGCGATCGCGCTCGATCCGAATTTTGCGCTGGCTCATGCGCGACTTGCATCCACTCGGGCGGAGATTTTCCATTTCTACGAGCCGCTCGGACATTGGGAAAACGAAAGCGCGCGCCGAAGCTGAAATTGCGCTGCAGCTCCAGCCGAATCTGGCGGAAGCACACTTCGCACTCGGACAATGCATTTACTGGATGGACCAGGATTATGACGCGTGCCCTCGAGCAATTCGAGACCGCCTCTAGTTTATCGCCGAGCAACGGAGATATTGGCCGGTTGATCGCGGCGATTAAACGCCGGCAGGGCAAATGGCGGGAGTCGCTCGAAGAATACGAAAGGGTTGAGAGAGATCGATCCGCAAAATTCGAATACCGTCCGCGAACTTGTCTTTACGAACACCGCGATGCGCCGCTGGCCGGAAGCGGCCAGGTGGGCGGAGCGCCTGCGGGCGATGGCTCCGGCGTCACTCGTCGCGAAAATTCAAAGTGGCTATGTCGGCTTTTGGTGGAAGGGCGATACGCGTTTGATGAAATCCTTGCTCGATCAATTACCAGCCGGTATCGACCCAGATGGCATTGTCACTGCGTGCCGATGGGAAGCTCGCGATGCTGGAGCGCAGATTATCCGGCGGCCAAGAACGATCCTTGCAAACTCGCCGGTGAACGAGGTTTCTTACACAACCGGCGGATCGACTCCGACAAATCTTCTTGGAAGGCTGCACCATATCTCGCCCAAGGCGACAATGTGAAGTGCGCAGAAGGCGTTCGAAGTGGCGAGACCCAGTTTTGAAGCTTGCGTCAAAGAAGCGCCCGAAAACGCCGATCGACACGCGCAATCTTGGATGGCTCTATGCATTTAGTGGGACGAAGAGACGACGCGATTCACGAGAGGGCACCGCGCAGTTGAGCTCAAGCCCGAGTCGAAGGACGCGGTCGACGGTGCGATCATGAATTGCTACCTGGCGCTGATCTACGCCCGAGTCGGCGAAAACGACCTCGCGGTTCCGCTCATCGAGCGCTTGCTCAAAACAGCGGGCGCGGTCGACAGTGCCGACTACAGCATCACAATCAACGATCTAAAATATCCGATGGGAATGGGACCCGATCCGGAGCGATCCGCGGTTCAGAAGTTAATCTCCGGGCAGTATGTGCCATAATCAGGTTCCACGCTAAATAATTATCGTTGATTCTGTTCTGGCCGAAAATCGGGAAAGACGCCGCTTGGAAATCTAGGAAGCCAGCGAAACGTTGTTTTTCTTCCGCGGAGTAAACGTAAAAGCAGTCGGAACGCGATTTCTATCTCAGTTCGCACAGTTCCTGTTCGTCCTTGACGGACTGGACTCGTGGCGCAGACCCCGCTATCACGGCGTCGACATTCGGTGTTGTCTATGTGGCTGACCGTAATCAGCGAATATGTTTATGTTAATCGAGCGAGCTTTGGTCTGTGGCAGAAAGGTTTCGGGCACGTTGCCACCTAGCTTCGGAGGAAGTAAGTTCTGTCTTCACCGTGAATCCACGTAACTTCCTCGCCGAGCTCAAGCGAAGGAAAGTTTACACCGTTGCGTCATCGTATGCGGTGGTTGGTTGGCTGTTGATTCAGGTGGTCACGCAGGTTTTTCCGCCTTTCGAAATACCGAACTGGGAAGCAGCGCCTTGCCATTCTCGCGATCATTCTCGGTTTCCCGGTTGCGCTCGTTCTGGCGTTGGCTCTTCGATTTCACGCGCGATACGGAATTGTTCGAACACCGAGACCTGCCGAATCCGAGGCTAAGATCGACATCCCACCGGCGGCGAGCTCGACTGAAAGATCAATCGCAGTTTTACCGTTTAACGATTTAAGCCCGGCAAGGGATCACGACTACTTTCAGCGACGGCATTGCGGAGGAACTTATTGGGGCTCTCGCGAGAATCGATGGTCTGCGCGTGGCGGCGCGGCGGTCTTCGTTCTGGTTCAAGGGCAAAGAACGCCGAGCTTAGCGAAATCGCAGCGAAGTTAAATGTCGAGCACGTGCTCGAGGGAAGTGTTCGTCGCGATGGCAATCGCGTGCGCATCACCGCGGAACTGATCGACGCGTGCGACGGATTCACCATTTGGTCGGAAACATATGAGCGCGAAATGCACGGAATTTTCGCGCTGCAGGACGAGATCACGCGTTCCATTGTCGATACGTTGAAGCTCAAGCTTGCGATTTCGCCGCCGCGTCCAGCTCGCGAGCACCGATGCCTACGATGCTTATCTGCAGGGCCTCGTTTATTCCGACAAAAGCACGCGAGGAGCCAGTTGCGACGAAGTCTCGAATTTTTCGAACGCGCGCTCGAAAAAGATCCGCAAGTTTAGTCGGCGCGTGGACTGGAATCGCGAAAGCGTGGCTGTGGCTGGCGGACGCTTACGTGCCGCCGCTCGAAGCGTATCCGAAAGTGCGCGATGCCGCCGTTCGCGCTTTGCAACTGGACGACGACGAGGCCGAAGCGCACGTCTATCTCGCGCGAGACCAAGCGCATACTCGACTGGGACCTCGATGGCGCCGAAGCGGAATTCAATCGCGCGGTCGAAATCGATCCGAATTCGACGCCGTCGAATTACTTCATCGCTGCGCTTTACGCCGCCCGCGGCGACCGCGACAAAGCGCTGGCTTACTTGCAGCGCACGTCGAAGATCGATCCGGCGTCGCTCTGGGTGAGCAACTTTGCCTGCGAGCTCTACCGTTACTTCGGTCTTGTACGACGAAGCGATCGCGGCCGGAGAACGCGCGCTGCAACTCGATCCGACATTTGCTCATATGGCGAGCCGACTGCTGGCAGCGCTTGTATCGCGAGATGGGGCGCTTCGATGATGCAATTGCACTCTACCAAAAGGCGCGAGAGTTCACCGGCAGGCCAGGGTTTGGTCTGGCGATCACTTACGCGCGCATGAAGCGGCGCGAGGAAGCGCTGGAAGCTCTCGAAGGCAGCTGTCGCAGGACTGGGGCTATCACACCGGGCGATGCCATTGCGCACGTGCACGTAGCGCTTGGGCGCGCATGACGATGCGATTCGCGAACTCGAACGCGCATGCGAGCGAGCGCTCGTCATCGTTGCACTGGCGTTGGCATTGCTCCCGAATTCGTGCCGCTGCGTTCGGACAAACGTTTCAGGTCGATTCTTGCAAAAAATCGGGCTCGAACCGGACAAAGTTTTCGCGGCGACGACGGCGAGCTGATCACTGCACGATCACATCCTGTCCGTGACCGTGAGAGCGCACACCGTGTTTGTTTAGATCCTGCTGCGCCACGTGCATTCCGAAGAGCAGAACCGCAATCAAGACCGAAATATAAGATCGACATCGTCCAGCGCTGGGATGGTGTGACTTCGAAATAACGCTGTTCTTCTTCGGTTCGTTTGCGGAAGAGCGAATAGATCCGCGGCAGCGACAGAAGCACGATCAACCAGATAATAAAATTTGGATATTTCCACCCGAACCAAAGGAGCAAGGCGAACCCCGGCAACCAAAGCCAGCGTGAGAGCGCGGTCACGATGCGTCCGCCATCCAGCATTCCGACCGGCGTCAGATTAAACAGATTGAGAAAATATCCAAACCAGGCGAGCGCGATGAAAAGCGGCGCGGCGAAGACTTCGCCTAAGGAGTTGCAGACCAATGCGCCAAGGCTCCCCAGCATCGGACCGCCGATGCCCACGCATGCTTCCATCCAGGCATTGCGCGGCGCTTCCTTCAGCGCAATGAACGCGCCCATGAACGGAATAAAAACAGGCGCGCCGACTTTGAGTCCGAACTTTTTGGCGACAAGCAAATGGCCGGTTTCATGCACTAACAAGAGCAGGACGACAATCCCAGCGCGAATTGCCAGCCCCAGAATCTGGGTATAGACCCAGATCATCAGCAGCATCGTGCCGCCGGATTTCAGCAGGATCGGCAGGAACTTCAGAAGCGGAAGCAAAACAAACTTCAGTTTCGCGAAAAACTTTGCGATCACGACTCCAACCACCGCGAGCGGTGCCGAGCGCTTTTTTCACTCGGCTCCAGGCCGTTTCCGTCGGACGGCGCCTTGTATTCTTCGGTTTGTTCGGTTTGAAGGTTCATCTGGCAGAAAATTAGATCCACCGAACGTGTGCAATTCGTTAAACGCATCGCCCAGATGATCGAGAACGTCGCGAGGCAATAACGATTGCTCGCTTTGGCTCCTCATGAAAAATCGCGATTTCCGCGGCGCGCCCGCATACCCATGCGCCGAGTCGCGCCGCATCATAAAGAGACAAACCTTGTCCAGCCAAACCAGCGCAGACTCCGGTGAGAATATCGCCCATTCCGCCGGTGGCCATTCCTGGATTGCCGGTCGTGTTATAGCTCAGCGGGCGATCCCGTTCAGCCACGATCGTCCGGCTGCCTTTCAACAAAAGCGTCACCGGAAAACGATGGCAGAATTTCGTTGCCGTTTTGGCGCGCGTCTCTTTTTATCGGGCGAGAGTCGTTTCATCTCGCCCGGATGCGGCGTGAGCAAACGTTCGCCTTTGCAACGTTTGAGCGTCTGAGATTTTGTCCGCCAAAATGTTAAGGCCGTCAGCGTCAATCACCATCGGTTGCTTTGCTTTTTCGATCAGCTCGAGAATTTCGGCAGCGCGCGATTTTCCAAGACCGGGTCCCAGCGCCCAGACGTCGATCTTTTCCTTGAGCAAGTCGCGATAAGACTGGAGCGGCTTCACCATCGCTTCCATTGGCGCGGCGCCGGCGACGATCTCGTAGATTTCTTCGGGAACAAAAACTTCGACCAGACCCTGCGCCTGCCCGCAACGCGCCCTGCGAAGTCATCAGAGCTGCGCCGATGAATCCTTTAGAACCGGCAACAACACCAATGCGGCCACATTGATTCTTGTATGTGCTGAATTTGCGCCTCGGCAGCAGTTCGCGAAGAGCTGGCGAGCGGCGACAACTTCTTTCGCTTTTTTCCGGAGGGCGCAGCTCATCCAGGTGCACAACTTCCAGCCCGCCCACAAAGTTCAGCGCGCCGTCCGCCACCAGTCCTGGCTTTGCGAATCCGATCGTGACCGTAAAATCCGCGACGACGCAATCGCGATCGGTTTTGCCGGAATCGCCGTCGAGCCCGGTTGGAAGATCGACAGCGAAAACATAAGCGTTCTTTTTCTCGCGCAGCTGGTTGATGTGACGACAGGCCGTGCGCACGGGATCACGCAGCGGCGGCTTTGCGCCCAATCCAAGCAAGCCATCGAGAATCACGGTTCGTGAAGCTGTGCCCAGGTACGCTTCCGCCGCAATCGCATCCAGCTCGGCACTCAAGGAATCCGCGACCTCGGCCCAGAGTTTCGACAAGGGTGACGCCGATGTCGCTGTTCCCCTGTGCTGTCGTGTCCGGAATTTTGGCCGGTGCGCGGCGCAGGGCATCGAGCTTCTTGCGCATAAGTTCGCTGCAATCGCTCTCTTGAAAGGCGAAGCCGGACTTCGATCTTCCATCCGACGTCGCCGCAAACATTCCGCGGCGACGAGACGCATCGCCCGCGTTATGACCTCTTTCCGGCGAAAACAATGCACTTGCCCGGATGCGGAAAAATCTGGTGACTGCCCGTGCGACGCCCGCGCCTGCCTTGTCCATCAACGCTTCGACTTCAACACCGCGCGCGAAAGCTGCTTCTTCCGCGTCTCGCATCTGCGCCGAAGTCAAAATCGGCGAGTTCAATCAGCCTCCCGCTCTTTTGAGGTCGCGTTCTGCTTCCGACTCAGCTGGTTGCGAGGACTTCTTCTTCTTCGAAGATTTAGTCTTCGAGCTTTTTTTGTGCGAGCGCTTGGATCGCTGAGCGATCGGAACTGCGCACCTTGGTTTGGTCGATGTACGATTGTAGCGGGATGCTTTCGCCAGTCGCTACTCGTGTCGAGTTCAAGCGCGCTCGCGACGGAATGAACGACCGCGGATTCCGGCCGCGATCTCTTCTGCGAGCTTTTGACGGTAAGAAGTAGTTTGTGCATACGCTGCTTCAGTTGGGTTGGTGAGGAAGCCGCATTCCACCAGCACTGCCGGGATTGTCGTTTTTCGCAGAACGTAGTAACCGCGGCGCCGCACTCTGCGATTGGACGAGGGCGCCCCGCCCGCGACATAAGTAATGAATGGCCGAAGCGAGCGGCAGGCTCTCGCGGCTGTAAAAATATGTTTCGATTCCACCGGCGCCGCATGCGCTTTGCCGAGTTGAAATGAATGCAGACGAAGATGGCGTTGCGCATACGAGTTGCGCGATCGCAACGCGCGTCGCCAAGGGCACAAAGACATCGCTGTCCCGGGTCATGACCACGCGATATCCGCTGGCTGCCAGAAGCGCTTCTTGAGGCGCTGCGCGACGTCCAGGGTCATCTCCTTTTCTGCAACTCTCTGGCCGGGAATCCCGCCGCGGTCATGGCCGCCATGACCGGCATCGATCACTACGGTCGTGGATGAGACCGCTGTCTTTGAGAAGCTCGGCTTGCTCGCGCAGCCGAGGAAGTGGCGCTCACCAGCAATTGCAATCGATAAACTGGCAGGCAAACAGACGAAGCTGGTAAAAATTTGTCGGCATTACTAGTCGTCCTTCGGCAGTTCCGGCGGGCGCTCGATAGTTTCGGCGCGGTGCCGCGCGCGGTTTGCGCGGCCGGCGCCTCGATCATGCCGCCGCGCACTGCCACTCTCGCCATTGGCGGCGCGAACGAGCCGTGGGCGCGTTTTCGTTTCCATGAAGGAGGAGTGCGCAAGCAATTCGCCATTCAAGCCGATGCGCGAATACGACCAAGCTGCGCGGGCGCGGCGCAATGCAGAACATGCAATTGATTTGCGTGATCGATTTCCGCCTGCGGTTGCTTCGAACGCGATGGTGCGGCCTAACGAATAAGTCGCATAAACAATTCCACTGTCCTTGTCCTGCACGCGCACGCATACAGAAGTATGGTCCGGAAAGCGGTTCGTGAGCAGCGAGTACGTGCGCACGTTGCCCGGACGCGGCAGACGCCGTCGGGAATGCCGACCGTTTGCTGCCAGATCGGCCGCGCATCGGTCACCTCAAAAACTCTTGTTCCGGAGTAAAAAAACTTCCCCAAATCCGGCGAAATAAATATGCGGCGCGAACATGATAAGTGCCGAAGTCGTGCACAGGATAAAGCGGAGCGAGATTGATCCGCTGCGTGACTTTCTGCCCGGCTTCAATTTTCAAGGGCGGCTGAGCGCTATCCGTGGTCATGGGCGGAATCGGCTGACCTTCGCTTCCGGTCACCTCGAATCCAAACCACGACTGACCATCGGCATCGTGAAGATCGATATCGCGTCCGGCCAGATTTGTGATGCCGAGTGTCGCCATCGACCGGTTCGTAAGCGATGTATTGCAACCGCTTGAATTTCAAATCCACCTGAACCTGCGCCTCTGCCTCTAACCGCAGAGAGCAAAAGGCAAACGAACGGCAGTGCGCGCTTTATCACACCGTAAACTAACGCAACTCGTCGCATAAAAACTCGGCTCCTTTTTGGGACTCGTTCAGTTCGCCGCTTCCTCCCACAAGTTAGCGGTCGTCCACAATGTATGCTTGCAACCATTGCACCGGTTGTTGCGCTCATGTCGCGTCTCGGCGCATAACGTACCAATTGCATTAGGGCGGCGAGATACTCTCGGAAGGAGGAAAAAGCTGCAACAGCCGTGCGGGTTCCGCCTGAACGACCTGCAATTTGTCATCGTAATAAACCAAAACCCGGTAACCCAGATACCTTCGCTCACCACCTTCCGCGAGGAACCGGCACTTTCACGGTTCGACCCTTTTGCCCCGGTTTTACCTGCTGCCGCCGCGGCAGACAATCGCTGCTTCAGATGAGGCCGCCTTTGTTTTTGGGGCGCAGATAACTCACTGAGAGTATCTCCGGATTTGTGTCCGTCCAATCGTGCTTCGGCGTCAGCCATTCATAATTCACGTCGGCGTCGGTCAGCTTAATATCTCTTATCATCCACTGTGTCATAAAGAACACCTGGATCTTCACTTTCGTGTGATCAACTGTGGCCTGCGGCTGTTTTTTATACCGATTCGAAGCATCAGGTTTGTCTCCGTATCCGGATCCGGTGTTTCCGTGGTTTTTACTTCGCGTTATGCCGAATGTCGGAGACCCTCCGAAATACCAGCCGCATCGGTGCGTTGAGGCAGCCGGCTCAAGTGACCCGTTGGCAACATCAGGCCCCGCCGTGGCCGGAGTCGGCGCACCCAGCTTCAAGCGCCGATCTGCCAATTCATACGCCGCCCCGGCCGAAGGGCCCAACTCCTGCACTTTGCGCCAGGTTTCATTCGACCGGTCGAAGAGCTGCATTGATTCATAGGTTTTCGCCATTTCCTCGAGCACGCTGGCGTTTTCGGATCGCGCTCAGACGCTTCATGCAAACGGGCGAGCGCATTCGTTGTATCCCTCGGTCGCGCATTCGGCGGCTTCCTTTGCAGAGCCGATCGACTCGGAGATTGCGCAGGAGACGGAGCCGCCAGTGGCTGCAAACCGCTGGACCGATGACACCAGGCGTTGCGGAAGCGGCGCGAGGCGTGCCGTAACGGCCGCCGCGACGGACTGCGCCGAGTTTTCAGCGGCGCGAGTTCGGCTAATGAGTAGAAGCTGGCGCTCAAGATTTCCGCCGCCGCGAGAATCAGAATCAAACCCAGCGCAACGCTGAAACTTCTATCGGCGCTGCGCAGCGCGTGAAAGAAGGATTCGCATCGGGCGATAGACCCATGTCTGTAAACTCGCGCTTTCGCAAAACTGTCAACTCTGGTGGCGAATCGTAAGTACGACCCGCGCAACCGGCAAAACATGGATCGGCATCTCCTATCGGGAAATATCGTCTCTGGCTAAGAATCTTGAACCCCTCTCCCATCAGGACCGATGACGCGCATTCCGTATCGTCCACGTGCAGAGCGAGCGCAGCAAAGCCGCGTGGCCGTGTGAGCAACGGATAAGTGAAATGAACATTGACCTCGGCCATGAACAAAGCCGCGAGCAGTTTTACCAGTTGTGTGGCGACTTCGCGCATTTCCACCACCACCACTTCGCAGACGCCGAAGGCTACATTTTTTGCCGGAACAATTTTTCCACGCGCTCCGGGTCGCTCACTACGATCCGCGCGATGGCCGAGTCGGTGGATTCAGAAACGCTCATCGCCACCACGTGTGTGTTGATGCGCGTTCAGCACTTTCACGATGTCGAGCATCGCCCCCACCTTGTTCGGCAGGAAGACCGAGAACTGCTTGACCAGCGGTCCTCCCATCTTCGAAGTTGTTTCCGGTAAATCGACAGGCATCTGAGATGACGGTGGCACGGGCATCTTGACTGTGGAACGAAATTTCACAGCTGGAATGCTGTGCCACGAGGCACTATCTCATCGTCGATCTTTGCATTGCAAACTCAATATTGGCGGTAACGAGCCGCTTTGCCCGGCGCGTCAGCTGTCGATCCCTCAGACTGAAGCCTCCCAGTCTTTATTGAGGCTGTTCATTTCTTATGGCACAGCCATCCTGCCTGTGGACTGAAATTCTCGCTAGCTGGAGCTATGCCACGAGATGGATGAAGAGAATGAACTGATCGCGCTGCGGCGACAAAAACTCGACGCGCTGCGCGCGCAAGGTGTCGAGCCGTTCGGCGCTGCGCTTCGAGCCGAACGGATCCATCGCGGAGGTGCGCGAAAAATTCACGGAGGGCGAGACTCTTCGCGCGGCTGGCCGCATCACCGCGCATCGCGACATGGGCAAGAGCCACTTTCTCGATCTGCGCGACGCCACTGGGCGCATTCAAATTTATATTCACGCCAAGGAAATTGGCGCGGATCTGATCGATCTTTTCGCTTGCTCGATATCGGCGATCTCATTGGCGTCGAGGGAACATGTTTCCTCACCAAGAGCGGCGAACCGACGCTGAAGGTGCGCACTTTCCGGCTGCTGGCGAAAGCCTTGCGGCCGCTCCCCGAAAAATGGCATGGACTTGCAGGACGTCGAGGCGCGCTACCGGCAGCGTTATCTCGATCTTCTCACCAACGAGCGTTCCCGCGCCGTATTCTGAAAAGCGCATCGCGATTGTTCGCGAGACCCGGCGTTTTTTCGAGGAGCGCGGCTTTCTGGAAGTGGAGACGCCGATTTTGCAGACCGTCGCCGGCGGCGCCGCGGCCGAGCCGTTCAGCACGCATCACAAGGCGCTCGGCCTCGATCTTTATCTGCGCATCGCGCCTGAGCTGTATTTGAAACGTTTGCTGGTAGGCGGGTTCAACAAGGTTTTCGAAATCAACCGGAACTTCCGCAACGAAGGCATTTCCCGAAAGCACAATCCGGAATTCACCATGCTCGAAGCCTACTGGGCATATGCCGATTTCGAGAAGATGGCGAACCTCGTCGAAGAACTGATTTGTCATCTCGGCCGAGAAGATTTGCGGCTCGCTGACAATCGAGCATCGACGACGCCGATGGCAAAATTGCGCGCACGGTCAACCTGAAACGGCCATGGCGCCGTGCTCGCTATCACGATCTGATGCGCGAAGTTGCGGGGAAGATTGGTTCGAACTATCGAGCGAACAACGACGCGAACGCGCTACGCAAGAACTGAGAGTGGAAATCTTGCCGCAGCTGGCCGACTTCGAAGTCACGCAGCATGTTTTCGAAAAGTTGATCGAAGAAGAGACGATCGATCCAGCTCTTCGTCACGCATTGTCCCGAAAGAGCTGGTGCCGCTGGCGAAAGCAAAACAGCCGAGGACAGTTCGCTCGTCGATGTTTTCGAGCTGATCATCAACGGCGCGGAGATCGCGCCGGGCTACAGCGAGTTAAACGATCCGCTCTTGCAACGTCAGCGTCTGCTCGAACAGGCAGGCGAAGAGACGCAAAAGATCGATGAGGAATTTCTGCTCGCGCTCGAGCACGGCATGCCGCCAGCCGGCGGATTTGGCCTCGGCATCGATCGGCTCACCATGCTGCTCACCGGCGCGGAATCGATTCGCGACGTTATTTTGTTTCCGCTGCTCAGGCCGAAGAGGATCTGAAAAGGTGGATCGCGCGTTCCCATCGCGGGATGTTGAAAGGTGGATCGAGCGTCCGCGGGCGATGTTAACTCGTATGTTTTCGAGGCTTCGTTCACCGCACCCTGCGTAGGCGTCTTCCAAGCTCTTAGACGATTCGACAGCAGTTCAATGACTTTGACGACTTTGGCCACAATTAATAATTCTTCCTTTGATCTATTATCGCAGACCGTTGCGGAGTCGGTTCAATCCGGATTCTTTATCGATCAGAAGGCGTTTAAGCGAACCGCTTTCATCAACTCCAGCGCTTTAACACTTTAACGAGTAAGCGTTCGCATTAGGTTATACTCGCATGAGACCTTTCGAAATCGCGGATTGCCACCCGATGAATTGAACAGCTTTTCACCGGGACACATTCCGATCCATTCCGGATTTTGGGACCACACCGCGTTGGCGACGATTTGGAGATCCGCGTTTTCCGGCCGGACGCGCACAAGATCGACATCGTCCTGAATCGGCAATCGACGGAAGCCGATCGCCGCGCAGAGAGAATTCATCGCGACGGTTTTTTTGCGCGAGCGTGCCCGGCGCGACGCGCGACCTCGATTATCATCTTCGCATCACGACGCTGGGATGGATCGGAGCAGCTCGACGCGCGATCCGTATCAGTACGGCCCGATCATGGGCGAGGTCGATCTGCATCTCTTCGCCGAAGGACAGCACTGGAAGATTTACGAAAAGTTCGGCGCGCATCTGCGCACTATCGGCGATGCGGCAGGCGTTTATTTCGCAGTCTGGGCGCCAAATGCGCAGCGCGTCAGCGTGGTGGGCGATTTCAACGGCTGGGATGGCCGGGTCAATCCGATGCGCAAGCTGCATCGGCAGCGGCGTCTGGGAATTATTTTTGCCCGGCGTCAAACGAAGGCGCGCACTACAAATTCGAGATCCGCACCCAGACCGGCGCGCTGTTGCTCAAGAGCGATCCGTTCGCCTTTTTCAATCAGCACGGCAAATCGACCAGCATCGCTGGTTTACAATCTCGAGCGCTACAAATGGAGCGACGCGCGAGTGGATGGAATCGCGCCGCGACGCAAGAACTGGCCGAGAAGTCCGCGTCAGCATTTACGAAGTGCACCTCGGCTCGTGGCGTCGCCAAGCCGATGAAGGAAACCGGCATCTGAGTTATCTCGAATTTGCCGAGACGTTGCTGCCGTACGTGCTGGAGATGGGTTACACGCACATCGAGTTGTTGCCGGTTGCCGAGCATCCCTTCGAAGGTTCCTGGGGTTATCAGGTCACAAATTATTACGCGCCCACCAGCCGGCTTCGGCACGCCTGATGAATTCCGTCATTTCATCGACAAATGCCACCAGGCCGGCATCGGCGTGATCATGGATTGGGTGCCTGCGCATTTTCCGAAGGACGCGCACGCGCTGGCCGAGTTCGACGGCACCGATCTCTACGAGCACATGGACCCGCGCCAGGGCGAACAACAGGATTGGGGCACGCTCATTTTCAACTTCGGCCGCAACGAAGTGCGCAATTTTCTTATCGGCAACGCGCTTTTCTGGCTCGACAAATATCACATCGACGGCCTGCGCGTGGACGCCGTGGCTTCGATGCTTTATCTCGATTATTCGCGGAAACCCGGCCAGTGGATCCCGAACGTTTACGGCGGCCGCGAAAATCTCGACGCCATCTATTTCCTGAAACGCTTCAACGAAGTTTGTTACGAGCGTTTCCCCGGCATCATCGACCATCGCCGAGGAATCAACCGCCTGGCCCGGCGTATCGCGCCCGACTTATCTGGGCGGGCTCGGGTTCGGTTTCAAATGGAACATGGGCTGGATGCACGATTTCCTGCAATACATGAGCCTCGACCCGATTTATCCGCCGTTATCATCACGGCAACATCACGTTCTCGCTGCTCTACGCGTTCCAGGAGAATTTCATTCTCGTGCTCAGCCACGATGAAGTGGTGTACGGCAAGCGCTCGCTTGCTATCCAAGATGCCGGGCGACGAATGGCAGAAGTTCGCCAATCTCCGGATGTTTCTGGCGTGGATGTACGGGCATCCCGGCAAAAAGCTGCTCTTCATGGGCGGCGAATTCGGCCAGCGGAACGAATGGAACCACGACACCAGCCTCGACTGGCAACTTGACTGCAGTTGCCGCGCCACGACGGCCTGCGCCGGCTCGTGCAGCATCTGAATTACGTTTACAAAAGCGAGCCGGCGCTTATGGCAGATCAGGACGACACGTTACGAAGGCTTTGAGTGGATCGATTTTCACGACGCCGACAACAGCGTCGTGTCGTTCCTGAGAAAATCGCGCGACGGCGACGTCGATCGCGTTTCGTGGTGAACGCCACGCCCGTGGTGCGTCACAACTACCGCCTCGGCGTTCCCGAGTCCGGCTTCTATCGCGAGATCATCAACACCGACGCCGAGACCTGCGGCGGCAGCAACGTTGGCAATTACGGCGGCGTCCACCAGCGAAGATCGATTCCGTGGATGGCGCCGCGAGCATTCGATGCTCGATCCAACTGCCGCCACTCGCGACGGTGGCGTTTAAGTTGGAGTCTAATGTGAGGACCTGGCGCTCGTGAAGCATCGCCGCGCCGGCATTGAGGCCGCGACCGCACATTGCAGAGCGATTCGCTTTGTCAGATTCGCGTGGTCGGCACAACCCTGCTACACGGATCCGAACTCGCCGCCGCTAACGCGAGTGCGGATTTTCATGCGCGGACGGATCGCCGCGATTGTGCGAATGATTTTTCCGCGTTCGTCTGGTAGTGATGCTGTAGCCGCGGCGCAGCGTCGCGTCGGGGCCGAGCACGCGCAGGATTCCTTCGATTCGCGCAAAACGTTGCTTTGCGTTTTCCAGCAAGCGCGCCGAGGCGACGCGATCGAAGCGTCGATGCAAATCGACGAAGCGATTGCGCCGCATGAGCAGCTCGCGTCCGGGGCTGCGAGCTTGCAGCGCGCGAGCGATGTGGACGAGACTGCGCTTGTAATTGTCGATCTTGTGCGCGAGACACCGGCGCAAAGTTTCGCGTCCGTGATCGATTTGCTGCTGGCGTCACGCAGATCCGGTTCAGCAATTCACGGCCAACCGCGCGTTCGCATCCATCGATCTCGCCGGCGAAGATCGACGATGTCCGGGCACGATCAATTCCGCCGCGGCGCTGGGAGTCGGTGCGCGCAAATCCGCCACGAAATCGCAGATAGTGAAATCGATTTCGTGTCCAACCGGCGGAGACGATTGGCACCGCGAGACATCGACAATGTCGCTCGGGCGACAATTTCTTCGTTGAATTCCCACAAATCTTCCATGCTCCCGCCACCCGCGCGCGATCACGATAAGGTCGAGGTGGTGCCAACGCTTCGTTCGGCGTAGCCAGCTCGCGAATCGCGACGGCGATTTCCTGCGCCGCGCCGGTTCCCTGAACACGCACCGGGTTAATCAAGATTTGCAACCACGGGCGCGCGCCGTTTCAAGACGTTGAGAATATCGCGAATGGCCGCGCCGCTTCGGGGAAGTGACGATGCCGATGCGACGCGGGAATTTCGGCAACGGCCGTTTGCGTTCGGCCGCAAATAATCCTTCGGCTTCGAGCTTGCGCTTGAGCGCTTCGAACTTCGCCTGGAGCAAGCCCATGCCCGCGCGGCTGAAGAATCTGGACGCTGAGCTGGTATTGTCCGCGCGCTTCGAAAACTGAAACCTGTCCGTAAACCTGCACCTGCGCGCCATCGGCAAGTGGTTGTCGCAGCGGCGCCATCGTGTTGCGACAAATCACGCACGCCGATCTGCGCGCCGGGCATCTTTGAGAGTGAAATACTGATGGCCGCTGCGGATGCAGTTTGTAATTTCGAGATTTCGCCCTGCACCCAGACGGCGCTGAATTTCGTTCTCAAGCGTGCCGCGAATGCTTCGGGTCAGCTCGGCGACGGTGAAACGCGGCGGTTCATTGAGGAACAGATCTGGAAGTTAGCGTCGCGTCGGGCGAGTCTATGGACTCCTGCAGAATCGCTGTCTCGCCAATCGAGATTCCTCGACATCGCTCGGAATGATCGAAGTGGAGCGTGCCGCGAATGCTTCGCGTCAGCTCGCTAACCGTGAACACTCTGGCGGTTTTGACCCGAGGTCGGCCGATACTGTCAAGTCGAGGTAGGGGTCGATGACGTCCCTTACTATTTCCAGAGAACCTTCAGAGATTCCTCGACATCGCTTGGAAAGACAAGCGGGTAACGCAGCATTCGGGATATGTAAATTCAAACCACGGAAGATAGACGGCGACTCGCCGCGCCTACCTTGCAGTCTGCTGACTCGCGGTGAGCAATTTCTTAATGCAGACGCAGGCGTGGCCTTCCAGCGGCGCATCGTGTTGTCCTTTCTGGCCGCACATTTCGAAAGAGTATCGCCGATACTTTCCTGCTCAACCCTGGAGGACCTTTGGTGGGGGAAAGACTGTGCTGGACGTCGCGAGGCGGGGTCAGCTCGTTTTGCGCGCGGAAGCCAACGAGCTCGGCGCGCCAAGGTGACTTCTGTTCGATCCGATCTATTCGCTGACCCCGGAAAAAGATCATTGAGCGTTCCGAGCCGGATCTCGAATCGGTTTACCGCACCATTGGAAGCTGCGCCGCAACCTATCGCTGGACCTATTACAAAAATCCCGAACGCATGCGCGAATTACGCAAGCGCGCGTCCACTATCTTTCTCTCCGATTACAAGACGCATCCCGAGCGGTTACGTAGCGGGAGAGCTGCCGAGGCTGTCCGTTCGCGGACGGTGAGTTTGATCTGGACTCTCGATGTCCTATTTTCTTTTCGCTTATCAGGACCGTCTAAGCTACGAATTTCACCGCGATTCGATCCTCGAAATCATGCGAGTTACACGGGGCGAAGCGCTATTTATCCGACCGTGACTTTCGAAGCCGAACCGAGCTATTACCTTCCCTTACTGAGATCGGACTCCGGCCTCGCGCGATTTCGAATTTACCGTGATATAAAACCGACTTCGAGTTTCTGGTGAATTCTAACTCATTTCAGCAGCGTAACGCGCGTTAAGCGCTGAATTTGTAGGGCGTCTGTATCAGCATCGCCAATCTATTTTGGCGCCGGCGTTCTTATAGAAGCGCCGCTACAGCAATTCCGCTTGCGCGCCGGCGGGCGGTTTCGAGCCCGAGCTTGCGATACGCGTTCGGCTGTCGCGACCGCGGCCTTGCGGCGTGCGTTTGATGTAACCTTCCATGATCAGATACGGCTCGTTCACTTCTTCGAGCGTGCCGGCTTCTTCGCCGATCGCGACCGCGAGCGAATTCAAACCGACCGGGCCGCCGTTGAATTTGTGGATTAACGTTTCGATGATGCGCTTGTCCCATTGATCGAAGCCGTCGCGATCGATCTCGAGCATGGTCGAGCGCGCGATCGGCCAGCTCGGCGGTGATTTTGCCTTCGGCTTTCACCTGCACATAATCGCGCACCCAGCGCAGGAGATTGTTCGCCGTGCGCGGCGTGCCGCGCGTGCGCGTGGCGATCTCGCCGCGCCCGCGGATCAATCTCGACGCCGAGCAGACGCGCGCTGCGCAGTGATGATCTTTCTGCATTTCCTCGGCATTGTAATAATCGAGCCGCGCGGTCATCCCGAAGCGCGACCGGAGCGGCGCGCTCACCATTCCGGCGCGCGTGGTCGCGCCGATCAAGCGTGAACTTTGGCAAGTTAAGGCGCAGACTGCGCGCTTGTGGTCCCTGGTCGATGATGATGTCGAGCCGGTAATCTTCCATCGCCGGATAAAGATATTCTTCGATCGTCGGTTGGAGCCGATGGATTTCGTCGATGAAAAGGACATCGCCTTTTTCCAGGCTGGTGAGAAGCCCGGCCAGCTCGCCGGCCTTTTCAATCACCGGTCCGCTGGTGTTTTTGATGTTCACGCTCATCGCGTTGGCGATGATGTAGGCGAGCGTGGTCTTGCCGAGACCGGACGGGCCGCTCAGCAAAATGTGTTCGAGCACGTCGCCGCGCTTCTTCGCCGCTTCCACCATCAATTCCAAGCCGCTCGCGCACTTTCACCTGGCCGGTGAACTCGCTGAACGCCGGCGGCCGCAGCGAAATTTCGAAAGCGAGCAATACGTGACCGGAACGAAGTACACTT
>ERZ1370068.6105-contig-5105_pt1 | contig 46234 bp, 48 predicted proteins | sample MGYA00561227_ERZ1370068 | MGnify/ENA primary metagenome ERZ1370068 (study PRJEB38410, sample SAMEA6850437) | metagenome | study: Metagenomic assessment of the ecological functions of the soil: analysis of the soil microbiota associated with the... | reverse complement strand
TTATTACTTCGTTCAGTTGCATGTGCGTCGATCGTCTGGCCCGACAGCGTGCGGCCGCTGCGATCGGTGATCGTCGACCGAGATCATCAACGCGGCAGTTGCCGACGCGTCCGCCGTTCCTCGAACAGCTCCTCGATGCGCGACGATCGCCGCCTTGGCGTTCAGCGTGTCGAAGATCGTCTCGAGCAGCAGCAGATCGCAGCCGCCGTCGATCGAGGCCGCGCGACCTGCTCCTTGAACGCGTCGCGTCAGCTGCGTCGAACGTCGATCGCTGCGGAACGCCGGGTTGTTGACGTCGGGCGAGATCGACAGCGTCCGGTTGGTCGGGCCCGATCGACCCGGCGACGAAGCGCGGACGGTCGGGCGTCCGCGCGGTCCACTCGTCGCGCGCGGCCGCGCGCCAGCCTCGCGCCTTCGAGGTTCAGCTCGTAGACGAGCGACTCGAGCCCGTAGTCGGCCTGCGCGATCGCGGTGCTGTTGAACGTGTTGGTCTCGATGATGTCGGCTGCCGGCCTCGAGATACTGGCGATGGATCGCGCGCGATGACGTCCGGGCGCGTCAGGACGAGCAGGTCGTTGTCGCCCCTGAGATCGCTGCGGATGATGCGCGGAACCGCTCGCCGCGGAAGTCCGCCTCGGTGAGCTGATGCCGCTGAATCATCGTCCCCATCGCGCCGTCGAGGACGAGAATGCGCTCGCGCGAGGAGCGCGTCGAGATGTCGTTCGATCAGTGTCATCGGTACGTCCTTGGCTGGTCGCCGTGTCTTGGCGCGCTTGGCGTTCCTGCCGCCGGCGATCAGCACGGTGAACGGATCGCCGGCCTTGCGCGCGCCGACGCCGACCTTGACGTCGTCGAGCCCGGCGCGCCGTCAGCATCCGCTGCAGCTCGTCGTCGTCGAAGCCGAGCCGCGCGATCGCCGAGCTTCGCGCGCGACCCATTCTTCCTCGTGCGCGCGCAGGTCGAGCACCAGCACGCGGCCGCCGGGCGCGGTGACGCGCGCGCGCCTCGGCGACCGCGCGCGCCGGGTCTGACGCGCGTGGTGCAGCGCCTGCGACAGCATCGCGACGTCCACCGACGCGTCCTGCATCGGCAGCTTCTCGAGCTCGCCCTTCTTCCAGATGACGTTCGACGACGCGGCGCCGCCGCGCGAGCGCGCTGGCGCGCGTCGAGCACGCATCCGGATCGATCGACGGCGATGACGCGCGACGCCCAGCGGGCCGCTTCGATCGTCAGGTAGCCTTCGCCGCAGCCGAGGTCGGCGACCTTCAGCGGCGGCATCAGCAGGCCGAGCGCGCGCGACCACGCGGCCCAGCTGCGGCCGGGCACGAGCTGGCGCGCGTCGCGCGTGTCGGGGCCGGCGTGCGCGTCGAAGTTCTCCTTGCGCAGCCGCAGCACTTCCTGCAGCCGCGCCTCGTCGGCGCGCACCGCGGGATCGTCGGCCGCGCTCGTCGAACTGCGCGCGCAGGATCGGCGACAGCGACGCGCCGCCGCCGTCCTGGCAGCGACGCCGCCAGCGCGGTAGTAGCGTGAAGCCGCCGTCGCGCTCTTCGACGACGAGGCCGGCGTCCTTGAGCAGGCCGAGATGGCGCGAGACGCCCGACTGCGCCAGGCCGAGCACGCCGGTGAGCTCGGTGACGTTGAGGCGCTCGCTGCGACAGCACGCGCAGCAGGCGCAGCCGCGCCTCGTCGCCGAGCAGCCGGTAGAGCGCCGAGGCCTGCTTCACATCTATAAATCTACATGCTTGATGCTGATTGCAAGAGCTGCGATCGTCTAGATCGTCGATCGACGCGGCCAGTCGTCCTTCAGCAGCCGCGACAGCGACGCGGTCGGCGAGCAGGCGGCCGCCGGTCTGGCAGCGCGCGCAGTAGTTGCATCTCGTTCGTCGGCGTAGACGATGCGCTGCACCGGCGCGCCGCAGACCGGGCACGGCTGCTTGAAGCGGCCGTGCACCGCCATCTCGTCGCGGAACGCGGTCACCTTCTCCGGAAAGCCGCCGCCGGTCTGCGCGCGCAGCCGGTCGATCCAGACGCGCGCAGCGTCGCGCGCGTCGCGTCGTAGCAGCCGCGCGAACTCGTCGTCGGTCAGCGAGCGCGTCAGCTTGAGCGGCGACAGCCGCGCGCGCGTGCAGGATCTCGTCCGAGTAGGCGTTGCCGATGCCGCTGAACAGATGCGGATCGGTGAGCGCGCGCTTGAGCGTGTGGTTCTCGCGCGTGAGCGCGTCGCGAAACTGCTCGAGCGTCGCGTCGAGCGGCTCGATGCCGCCGGGATCGAGCGCGCGCAGCGCGTCGCCTCGCCGCGCACCAGCTGCAGCGACGCGCGCTTCTTCGAGCTCGCCTCGGTGAAGAACAGCGTGCCGTGCTCGAAGACGAACGACGCGAGGATCAGCTTCGGCCCCATGCCCGGCTTCTTGCCGGGCTCGCGCCACCGCAGGCGCCCCGCGATCATCAGGTGGATGACGAGGAAGAGCAGACGTCGTCGGCAGTCGAATGTGATCGAGCGACGATGCGCTTGCCGATGCGGCGCACGCGCGCGAACGGTCTGGCCCTGGACCGCGTCGATGCGGCGGATCGACGGAGCGCAGGACGAAGGGGCTGAGGAGGTTGAGACGCTCGAGGCGCTGTCCGACGATGTGCCGCGTCAGCGCCTCGAGGTAGACGACGACGTCGGGGAGCTCTGGCATGAAGGAGCCTACGACCAGCGGGCTACTTTCTGCAGCCACGCGACGATCTGCTCGCGCGTCCAGTGATGATCGTCGTTGAGGTGCAGGATGATCGCGTTGAGCGGCAGCCGCTTGTTGCAGCCTTCCGGGCAGCGCGGCGGCGGACGTTCTCGAGGCAGTCGAACAGGCGATCGAGCCGCGGCCGGATCGAGCCGGCCTCCTGCGGCAGCGCGTAGGCGCCTTCGTAGGCCGGCGCCGAGCGCGCACGAGCCGCCCTTGTCGGAGAAATATTCGCCGAACGCCTGGCTGGGCCGGCGTCTGCGCCCTCGGCGATCGCGTCGGCGAGCTCGATCTGATCCGCGCGCAGGACTTGATGCATCTCCGTCTCCTCGTTGGCCCTTTGCGAGCCGTCGCGCTTGTCGTCTGACCGCATTCTACGCTTCGCGAGGCTCAGCGCATCTGTCCGGAAACGGACGGCGTTTGACTGGCCTAAGTCATGCTTGCCGTGTACGTTAACCTGTGGACACAGCTGCGGACGAAGCCGCGGCGTCCAAATGACCTATGCGCCTGTGGGCTCTGCTGTTTACGGCGATCCTTCTCGCCTCGCCTGCCGGGGCGCAGCAGACGCCCGCGTCCTCTTCTCAAGACGGAATCAACAGGACAACCGGCGCACGGACGCTGCGACGTCGACGCTGCCGGTGTCGCTCGACGAAGATCCGTGAGGCGCTGAGCAACGACGCCGGCGCTTGTCGCTTGCGCAGCATCGACGAGCGGCCGATCTTCAGCATACAGATTCAGGAACGGCAGACGAATCGAGGAGCTGCTCGCCACGCTCAACTTCAAGGCAGGGTCCGGTTCCGGCGGGCGGCGTCTACATGGCCGAGCAGAACCGGATCATGTTCCCCCGCGTCGATCAACCCGCTGCGCCAGCAGCTTGGCGCGTTCAACCAGTCCGAGCTGCTGACGATCCTCATCGAGAACCTCGCCGGCAAATACCTCGCGGGAAGGCGATCGATCGGCGATCTCGAAGTCGGAGCGGGCGAGCGCGAGGCGGCCGCGCAGGACGAAGTGCGCGCCGCGGTCGCGCAGTACTGCAGCGCGCAGCCGAACGCGCGGCGCCGGCATTCAGATCTGCGAGTACTCCGGTCTCCGATGAGCGCGACGACGCTCGCGCTTGCCCGTCGCGATGGTGCTCGGCGCGTGCGGCCGCGTCTCGGCGCGCAGAGCGCCGGCGCCTGATCAGTCGCTCGACCGCATGCAAGGCGGTGCTGCAGCGAACCGCCGCTGCGGCTGACGCTGCCGGATCCGGAAGCCAACTTCAAGATCCACATCGAAGCGCTCCACCCGATGCACGAGATCTTCGACAAGCCGCTGTGGCAGCTGGATCCGATTGGCTGGCAGCCGCCGGCCGACGGGATTCAACCTGTTGACGCTCGTGCAGCATGCGACCAACGCCGCGTCCGACGCGCGAAGCGCGCGCGCGACGTGCGCCATGGCGCGCGAAGAGCGTCCAGCGCGCGATCGTCGACTATTGCGCCGCGCAGCCCAACGCCAACAGCGATTCAGATCTGCTCGACCTCCGCCGCCATCCGCTGAATCTGATCCATCCACGTCCGCAGCGCCGGCGCGAACTCGCGCGGCACGCAATCGCCGCAGATCTCACGCGCGAGCCGCGACATGGCGCTGACGCTGGCGAGCAGCGCCGGCGGCCGCTCGACGCGCTGCGCCTGGACGCACGGACAGCAGCTCGTTGAACTCGCGGAACACCGACGCGAGGCCGGCGAGAATCGCTTCGAGCACGGCTTCCTCCGGCGTGTCCTGCGGCCGGTACAGCAGATCGTGCACGGCGTGCAGCTCGCCGACGAAGACCATCGCCGCGCTCTCGACGCGCGCACACGCCTCGGGCGGCGGGATGTCGCGTCCTTCGCACAGGCGCGCCGTCGCCTGCAGCTCGGTGCGGACGAGCAGCAGGTTCGTCCGGACGCCGGCCGAGGCGATCCTCGAACGCGATGCGGTGAATCTCGCCGATCAGCTCTTCCTGCCGCCGCGACACGAACTTCGAGACGACGCAGCCGAACAGAATCAGGCCGGCGATCCCTTCGCCGACCGCGAGCACGCGCGCGGCGCCGATCGGCACGATGTCGCCGTAGCCGACCGACGTCGCGGTCACGGCGCTGAAATGCGAAGCAGCGGACAGACCGCGCAGGCCCTGCGAACCGGCTCGCCGCTCGACATCAACGCGAAACTGGGCGACATCGTCGCCAGCAGCCAGTAGGCGACGCCGCAGCCGATCGACGATCTCGAGCCACAGCCGTGAACGAGCGTTCGACCGAGCGGTCGGCAAGCGCGTCGACGAACGCCGTCGACCACGCGATGCCGCGGCGCAGTGCGATCGACCGCTTCGGCCACCGCGCTCGGCGTCCGTGCAACCGCGCGGGCTGCGACGGTCGCCGCCTGCTGCGGTTCGTGGGCCAGCCACTCGGTCAGGCCGCCCGGGGTAGTGGCTGACGTTGGTGTAGCCCAGCTCGTGAAGCAGGCTCACGGCCTGCGCGCCGAGCGGTCAGGTGGGCCCGCCGCAGTAGGTGACGATCCGGCGCTCGGCGATCCGGCAGCACCGTCGGCAGCGCGGCGTGCGATGTCCGACGACTGGCAGGCTGATCGCGCCCGGAATGTGCATCGCCGCGAACGACTCCGGCGAAGCACGTCCACCAGCGTGATGCTGCCTGTCGCGAAGCGCGTCGAAGCAGCTCGTCGCGCGAGATCTCGGGACGCCGACGTCGAGAAGACGTTGCGGCTCACGGGCCCATCATCGCACGCCGCGCCTGCCGCTCGAAGTAGACGGCGCGCCTCGGAGTCTAGTTGAGCTTGACGTCAACGCGTGACTCAGATGTATCCTTTCATCCGGTTATACGGATGAATGGACGCGCCGCGGCAATCCACGATCACCTCGCCTCGCTGGCCGGACACGACGCGCAGCCGGATCCTGCTGCTGCTCGACCGCCACGAGCTGACCGTGTCCGAGCTGTGCGGGCATCGTCCAGCTGCCGCAGTCGACGGTCAGCCGCCACCTGAAGGCGCTGGCCGACGGCGGCTGGATCGCGGCGCGCGCCGAAGGCACCAGCAACCTCTACACGATGACGCGCGACGATCTCGATCCGGCGGCGCGCCGCCTCTGGCTGCTGGTCCGCGAGCAGGTCGGGCCGTCGCCGGCGGCGGCGCAGGATCAGCGGCGGCTGCAGGCGGCGCTGGCCGAGCGCCGGACCAAGTCGCAGGAGTTCTTCTCCTCGTCGGCCGGGCCAGTGGGATCGCGTGCGCGACGAGCTGTTCGGCGATCGCTTTCACCTCGCGGCGCTGGCGGCGCTGCGCAGAGCGACTGGACGGTCGGCGACCTCGGCTGCGGCACCGGGCCAGGTCAGCGCGGCGCTCGCGCCGTTCGTCGCGCGCGTGATCGCCGGTCGATGCGCTCGGCGGCGATGCTGCAGGCCGCGAGAAAGCGGCTGCACGGCCTTCGACAACGTCGACCTGCGGCGCGGCGAGCTCGAGGCGCTGCCGATCGACGACGCGCAGTCTGGATGCGGCGACGCTGATGCTCGTGCTGCATCACGTGCCCGGAGCCGGAGCGCGCGCTCGCCGACGTCGCGCGCGTCCTCAAGCCGCAGGGGCGCGCGATCCTCGTCGACATGCTGCCGCACGATCAGCGAGAGCTACCGCCAGCAGATGGGACACGTGTGGCTCGGGTTCAGCGACGAACACGTGCGTCGCATGTTTCAGGAAGCCGGATTCGAGAAGGTCAGAGTCGTTGCAATTCCGCCGGACGCCGCGAGCCAAGGGTCCGGGATTGTTCGTCGCAACCGCAGACAACGCCACGAAAACACAGAAAACGGAGATTAGAGATGGCAACAGTGGTCGAGAAGATGCATCCGTACGAAGCCGCCAGGGCGGCCGGACGCGAACCGTTCAAGGTCAAGACTCTCGCGGAGGCCGAATTCGGCCGCAAGGAAATGCGACTGGCCGAGCAGGAGATGCCGGGCCTGATGGCGCTGCGCAAGCAGCACGGCGCGCAGCAAGCCGCTCGCCGGCGCCCGCATCATGGGCAGCCTGCACATGACGATTCAGACGGCGGTCCTGATCGAGACGCTGGTCGAGCTCGGCGCCGACGTGCGCTGGGTGTCGTGCAACATCTTCTCGACGCAGGATCACGCGGCGGCCGCGGTCGCCGTCGGCCGTCCCGAGAACGGCGGCACCGTCGCGAGAACCCGAAGGGCACGCCGGTGTTCGCGTGGAAGGGCGAGACGCTCGACGAATACTGGTGGTGCACGGAGCAGGCGCTCGAGTGGCCGGACGGCAGCGGCCCGACGCTGATCGTCGACGATGGCGGCGACGCGACGCTGCTGGTGCACAAGGGCGTCGAGTTCGAGAAGGCGGGCACGGTGCCCGCGTTCGACGCCGACAAGGATCCGGAGGAGTGGGGCGTCATCCTCGAGACGATTCGCGCAGTCGATCGCGAAGGACAAGGGGCGCTACGACGCGCATCGCCTCGACGCTGCGCGGCGTCAGCGAAGAGACGACGACCGGCGTGCATCGCCTGTATCAGATGATGGAAGCGGGCACGCTGCTCTTCCCCGCCATCAACGTCAACGACTCGGTCACCAAGAGCAAGTTCGACAACATCTACGGCTGCCGCCACTCGCTGCCCGACGGTCTCGCGCGCGCGACCGACGTCATGCTCGGCGGCAAGGTCGCGGTCGTGTTCGGCTACGGCGAAGTCGGCAAGGGCTGCGCGCAGGCGCTGCGCGGCCAGGGCTGCCGCGTCATCGTCACCGAGATCGATCCGATCTGCGCGCTGCAGGCGGCGATGGAAGGCTACCAGGTCGACGACGATCGACGACGTCGTCGAGAACGCCGACATCTTCATCACGGCGACCGGCAACCACAACATCATCACCGCCGAGCACATGGCGCGGATGAAGGACAAGGCGATCGTCGGCAACATCGGCCACTTCGACAACGAGATCGACATGGCCGGCCTGAAGAAGTTCAAGGGCGTCGAGCGGATCAACATCAAGCCGCAGTACGACGAGTTCCGCTTCCCCGACGGCCACAGCGTGATGGTGCTCGCCGGAAGGACGGCTGCTGAACCTCGGCTGCGCGACCGGCCATCCGAGCTTCGTGATGTCGGCGTCGTTCACCAACCAGGTGATCGCGCAGCTCGAGCTGCACGCCAACACCGGCAAGTACGAGAAGAAGGTCTACATGCTGCCGAAGCACCTCGACGAGCAGGTGGCGCGGCTGCACCTCGATCATCTCGGCGTGAAGCTGACGAAGCTGTCGAAGGATCAGGCCGGACTACATCGGCGTGCCGGTCGATGGGCCGCATAAGCCGGATCACTACCGCTACTAATTCTGAATTCCAAATTCTGGAATTCAGGACTCGTGAGCCCGCGGGCGCCGGAAGGTGTCCGCGGGTCTTTTGCGGTCAGTCGTGCGCTGTCCACGCCGGACCCTGAAACCGGTGTCGCTCCGCGAGGAGATACCAGACGCCGAGCGCCAGCGTCAGGCCTGCCATGGTCTTCCCGCGCGCATGTCATCGGGGATCGCCAGGATCACGGTAATGAAGACCACCCAGATCATCGCGACGACGTTGATGGCCGATCCGTAGCGGCCCAGGTGCCACGGTCCGTGCGCGAATTCGCATCGCCGAGCCTCTCGTCACGCCAGGCGAGATACACCGGGATGATGTACGACGCGTACAGCCAATCACGCTCAGCGACGTCACCACGGCATAGGTGCGCGCTGCTGATGCGTCGCGACGAACGCGACGACGACCGGAGAGCCAGATCGCCGGCGCGGGCGTGAGGTGCGTGCGCGCTCACGCGCCTCCACGGTGCCGAGCCAGCGGCATGCCGCCGTCGCGCGCGAAGGCGTAGATCACGCGCGACGTCCACGTCACCGCCGAGAGGCCGCAGAACCACATCGCCATCGCGGCCAGCGCGGTCACCAGGCCGCCGGCCCGCGCGTCCCGAGCGCGGTCGTGAGAATCGCAATCACCGCCGGAATCGGCTGGCCAGCGGCGTCCCGCGCGTTCAACACGCTGGGAATGTCCCGGATCGCGAGGGTCAGCGCCATCAGCAGCAGGTAGCCCACCACGCTCGAGACCACGACCGCCATCACGATGCCCCACGGCACGCGGTGCCGCGGGTCCACGGTCTCTTCCGACACGCTCGCCGACGCGTCGTAGCCGGTGAACGTCCACTGCGCCTGCAGCGAGGCCGACGACAAACGCCCACCAGTACGGCCAGCCGTTGGTGTTGGACGTGATGCGGGCAAAGAAAAAGCCGATCGGCTGCTTCGGCGCGAAGATGCAACAAGGCGCCGACGATCGCGATCACGCCGACGACATGGACGGTGACGCTGAGATCGTTGAGCCGCGCCACCAGCCTGATGCCGACGTGATTGATGACGGCGTGCGACGACGAGCACGACGGCATAGACGATCAGCACGTTGCCCGTGGTCGTCGGCACGCCGATGAGACGGCGTCACGAAGAGAGGGCGCAACCATAGTCGATGCCCGCCAGCGTGGCGAGCTGTCCCGATGATGTTGAACCACGCAGTCAAACCAGCCCCAGCCTTTGCCGCCGAGCCGGCACGCCCAGTGATACATCGCGCCGGAGGTCGGCATCGACGAGGCGAGCTCCGCCATGCTCAAGGCCACGGTGAGCGTGAACGCGCTCACGAGCGGCCAACCAAGGGCCATCTCCGCCGGTCCGCCCATCACGAGGCCGTGCGAGTAGAGCGTCACGGCACCGGTCAGGATCGAGATGATCGAGAACGAGATCGCGAAGTTCGAGAAGCCGCCCATCGTCCGGAACAGCTCCTGGGCGTAGCCGAGCGCGTTCAGCTCGCGGGCATCGTCGTTGAGTCACAACGCCACGCCCCGACCGGCGTGTCTCGAGGATCCGCACGAGCAGGCGCGCGATTTCGCCGACCGCCTCGGCCGGCGGTTTCCCGTCTCGATGGACGCCGCAGACCGCCGTCGTCGCCGCGTGATCGAGATCCGGAACTCCACCGCGATCGCCCCGCAGTGTCCCGGCCGTAGGTCAGGTACGCCGACAGCGTGTCGAGACCGGTCCCGGGCCGCTCGCCGATCAAGTGGACGACGGCGTCCGCGTCGCACGAGCGCGCCGACGTGATAAGCCGGCGCGCACGCGCCCATTCTGAATGACCACGGCCGTATCGCCGACGTGCAGGCCGGCGGCGGCGAGCTCACCGCGCAGCGGCGGGAGCACCGCGCGCAGATTCTCGTTCAGCGGCGTTGGCGTTGAGGCCGTCCGAGATGACCACCTGAAGTCTGCGGGCGCCGCGAGCCGCGCGCGCGACCAGCCGAGACGATCCGCTGCGCATCGTCGTCGCGAACCGATTCTCCGGATCGCGGGTGGGCGAGGTAGTCGCTCGCGGTCGCGCGACGCGACTGCGGACGCTCACGTGTTCCGGGGCGACGTCCTGCAGCACACCGATCGTCCAGCGTGGCGTACAGCGCGTGCCGGGCCTGCGCGTAGATCGCCTCCAGGCGGCGTGTCGACGGCGGCCGGCGCCGCGTGGCCGGCGCCGTGGCCCGCAGCCGACGTCGTATCCTCGCGCGCGAAGGTTCTCGATCTTCGCAAGCGCCTTCCGTGTCACAGCGCGTCCGTCGTCCGTCGATCGCCGCCTGCCTTCACGTAGCGCCGCGTAGAGCGACGCGCGTGGCGTGTGCGCGCGGCATCTCCGTCCACCGGCGCGCCGAGCGCCGCGAGCCGAGCGCTCATCGCCGGTCGTGATGCGGTCCTCTCGGAGAGACCGCGAAGGCGCGGGTGCTCGCGGAACGACGTGGTGAAGTGCCCCGAGCATCGGATCCGCGTTGCCGGCCACGGCCATCAGAGTACGCTGGCGCGGCCAGCTCGACGATCCGCCGTGTCGTGTCGTGCAAGGCGATCGCGGCGGGATGCCCATGTGAAACGTCGCGCAGACGTCGAGGCCCATCGTCAGGCCGTGGAGCTTCGCCATCACCACGTCTTCGAGACAGGCGCGGCGCAGTTGATCCGCCGTTCCTGAAGACCTCGGGGCCGATGAAGCCGGCGACGTCGTTGACGATCGTCCACGCGCCGGTCCGCGCCTGGATGTGCCGCGCCACGCCATAGGCGCGCGCTTCGAGCGTCACCATGTCGATGCCTTCGGCGGCGCCGTTGGTCACCGCCGACCCTGGCCGGTCTCGAAGTAGCAGCCCGGGAATCCGCGCGCCAGATCGAGGATGCCGTCGACGTCGAGGCCGACCATGCCGGCGAGCGCCTTCGACGTTCCCGCCAGGCTCTGGAACCCGACGTCGACCGCCGCGCGCTCGCGCGCCGCGTCTGCTTGACGATGTCCGAGAGCACGCAGTAGCCGCGTGGGGAGGCGCAACCGCTCGACGACGCGGCGAAGGAGATCTTCCAGGTGGACGATGGTGTCCACATCGTCGCTCGCCGGGTTCAGGCCGATGATGACGTCGCCGCAGCCGTAGGTGAGCCCTTCGAGGATCGACAGCAGGATGTCGTCCTCATCGTCGCCGGGGCTGTTCGGCTGGATGCGCGAGCCGAAGTGCCGCGGCGAACCGACGGTCGTGCCTTCACCGGGGTGCGGGTTGAAGATCGCGCGGGCCACGGCCGACAGCTCGCTCTCGTGCCATCACCTTGACGACGGCGGCGATCGCTTCGCTCCGCAGGCCGTCGCGATAGCGCGCGGATCCAGGCGGCGCCGTCCGGGCTCAGGAGGATCTGCTTCAGTCGGCCGACCGTCAGACCCCGAGATGTCGGCCAGCGATTGCGCGTGCAACGAACGCTCGAGCGCCTCAGTGACGCCGTCGTCGACGAACGCCGGACCGATCTCGCCGAGGCGAAGCGCCTCGAGCGATCGGCGTGCTTCGTGCCGCACGCGGGCATCGTCGGCGCCTCCGACCAGCAGATCGCCTTCCTTGAACTCGTTCGCGAGGACGAAGGTCTGTCGCAAATCCAAGCGCGGAGTATAGCGCCGCGTCCGAGCGAGAGAGGAATTCCGCGCCTACTGCTGGTCCGAGCCCGCCGTGCTTTGCCCGTCATCGGCCGGCCGGTCCATCAGCCACGCGACTCGAAAACAGCACAGCGCCACGATCACCGACAGACCTGCGATGAGCAGCGCCTGCGTGTGAAGGTTCGTTCAACCTGTCGGCGCTTTGCAGCAAATACACCACGAAGCCGCCCATGAGGATGCCTGTCTGACGCGCCCGCCGCTCTGAGTATCCGGGCAGCAAGTCGTCCATTGTTGGCTCGAGGGACTGGGAGCGTGCGCGATAGAACAGGTAGGCGGCGGTCAGGCCGAGGACGAGTACGCCGGAGCCGATGAACCGGAGCCGGTTGGCCGGCGTCCGATCGGGCCGCGGGATCGTCCACCGGCTAAGAGTATCGAGATGGCGGGAGAGATGTCTCGCTGCGCCGTCCGCCGCGGCACGGTCCGGTTAACGCCGGACACTACCGGTGAACAGAGGCCGGGCTACCGGAGAGGCCGGCGACCGCGTTCGTCAGGCGTATCATCTGCCTATGAAGAAGACCATCCTTCGCCAAATCGCCGTGGCGGCCGTTGTCGCAGTGACCGGCGCCGCCGCGCTCGCGCAGCAGGGGACGCTGAACGCGCGCCGACAAGCAGCGCCGCATCGACACCGAGAAGCCGAGCTGCAGTCGATCGCGGTCGTCGAGCGCAAGGTGATGATGCCGATGCCCGACGGCGTGCGCCTCGCCACCGACATCTATCGTCCGAAGAACGCCGACCGGCAAGGTGCCGATCGTCTGGGTGCGGACGCCCTACAACTTCAACTTCTGGGACATCCAGAACGGCGTGCCGGCCGACATGACGCGCGCAGCTCGACCGCCGTCAAGCGCGGCTACGCCTACGTCGTGCAGAACGAGCGCGGCCACTTCTTCTCCGAAGGCAACTACGACATCCTCGGCTCGCAAGACCGACGGCTTCAACACGGTCGACTGGCTGACGAAGCAGGCCTGGTCGAACGGCAAGATCGGCACGACCGGCTGTTCGTCGACCGCCGAGTATCAGATGGGCGTCGCTGCGCTCAGGCCATCCCGGCTACGCGGCGATGAACGTGCAGGGCTTCGGCGCCGGCGTCGGCCGCGTCGGCCCGTACTACGAACAGGGCAACTGGTATCGCGGCGGCGCGGTGCAGATGCTGTTCATCGCGTGGCTCTACGGCGAGCAGAACCAGGTGCGGCCGATGTTTCCGCCCAACACGTCGCAGCGAGGATCTGATCCGCGCGTCGAAGTCGTTCGACCTCGCCGCAGCATCTGCCGCCGGTCGACTGGTCGAAGGCGCTCTGGCACCTGCCGGTGCAGGACATCATCAAGAACGTCGACGGCCCGCACGGCATCTTCGCCGACGCGATGCCGGTCGAAACCGGCGGCAGGATGATCCAGCGCGCGCCGAACGATCCGGCGTGGTATCGCGGCGGCCTCTATCACGACGATCAGAAGCTGAACGTGCCCGGCCTGTGGTTCATGTCGTGGTACGACGTGTCGGTCGGCCCGAACCTCGCGCTCTACAACCACGTGCGCAAGACCGCGCCGCGCCGAGGTCGCCAACCAGCAGTGGGCGGTCATCGCGCCGGTCGCGCACTGCTCGTACACGCGCGCCACCGCCGACACCATCGTCGGCGAGCGCAGCATGGGCGACGCGCGCCTCGACTACAACGAGATCGTCTACGGCTTCTTCGATCGCTTCCTCAAAGGCGAGAAGAGCGCCGCGGCTCGACTCGCTGCCGAAGGTCACCTACTTCACGATGGGCATCGAACAAGTGGCAGACCGCCGACACCTGGCCGCCGGCCGGCGCGCAGCCGCTGACGTTCTATCTCGTCGAGCGGCGGCAAGGCGAACTCGCTCGACGGCGACGGCACGCTCGACGGCCGCCGCGCCCGACGCCGACAAGCCGGACGCGTTCACCTACGACCCGATGAACCCGGTGCTGTCGTACGGCGGCAACGTCTGCTGCACCGGCACCGCGGTGCAGGCCGGCGCCTTCGACCAGCGGCGCATGGAAGCGCGCGAGGACATCCTCGTCTACACCTCGCGAGCCGTTCAAGGAAGGCACCGAGGTCAGCGGTCCGATCACGCCGACGCTCTACGTGTCGTCGGACGCGAAGGACACCGACTTCACCGTCAAGGTGCTCGACGTCTATCCCGGACGGCCGCGCCTACAACCTCGACGAATCGATCCAGCGGATGCGCTACCGCGACGGCTACGACAAGCCGCTCGCGTGGATGGAATCGGGCAAGGTCTACAAGGTCGACGCTGCAGCCGCTGACGACGAGCAACTACTTCGCCGCCGGCCACCGGCTGCGCATCGAGGTGTCGAGCAGCAACTTCCCGCGCTTCGATCGCAACCTCAACACCGGCGGCAACAACTACGACGAGAGCAAGGGCGTCGTCGCGCACAACGCGGTGCACCACTCCGAAAGCAGTACCCGTCGCTCGGTGACGGTGACCGTCGTCAAGAAATCCTCACCAGCCACTGCGGTTCAGTAGGTCAGATGGGGCAGGCAGCGTCGGGAGGACAAATAGGTCGGGTGGGTCTAGAGCGTTCTGAGAAAGGCGATCAACGCGCTCTTGTCGTCGGCCCGGCAGAGCCAAGCCCGAACGGATGGCCCGGGATGGCGCGCGTCTTCACGTCAGGGGGTTCCAGCCCTTCGAGCCGTAGTCAGCGGCGCAGCGCGCTGGATCGAACCACTCCTCGAGCGACGCGATCGAGCCGGAGTGTCTCGAGCGGTCGCGCGGTACCCGACAGTCCCTTGAGCGACGGCACCTTGTAGTAGCCGGTGCCTTTGCGCGTGCCGAGCGCGAGCCACGGAGTCCAACCCCGAGCTTCGCGTTCATCACGTCGGCAGCGGGACGGCGCTTGCGCGTGCTCGAACGGCGTGAACCCCTCGACAGCCGACCAGCTTGTTGTTCGTGTAGAGCGGCGGAGCGTGACAGCTCGCGACAGCCTGGATCGCGTGAATACCTGCTCGCCGCGCGTCAGCGTTGATTCGTCCGGCCGGTTCGGATTTGCAGCGCCGAGCGCGTAGATAGTACTGTTCCCGAGCGCGTGCATCGCGTCGTCACTGTGACGCGTGTGCAGCGCTCGCTCCGCGGCCGGTTATGAAACGTGTGCGGTCCGATCGCGCCGTCGCTCGGCGTCCGGTGACGAGGATGGCGTAGCGGGCGATGTCCTCGGGGCCACGGTTCCGATGCGTCGCCTGAGTGGCGTCAGGTAGCTGCGCGATCCTTCACGCCGATGAGATCCGGCATGTGGTTGGTGAAGTACGGGCTGCCGTTGAATCGCGGGAAGGTGCCAGGTGCCGTGGGCGGTCCGTCGACTCGCTCGACGGTCCTCCTTCGACATCGTCTTGAACCGCTCGTGGACATCGTCTGCTCAGCCACGGGACGGCGTACGACCGGTAAGTGCGCTCGACATCGGCTGGCGCTGCGGTCCCTCGACGCGACATAGTAACTCCTCTGCCCGCTCGAAAATGAACTGCGAGCCAGACGGACACCGGGAACGTCAGGTTGCCCTGCGCGCCAGCGCACTTCGGTGCCGTCGGGCAGCACGCGCGTGTGGCACGCCGAGCATTCTGCGAGCGTCACTTTCAGCTTTCGATCGCGATCGACGATCGCAGCGCATCGACACGATGATCCCGTTCTGGCGTCGAGCAGGGCGTGCTCGCGCTGCGGCCGCGAGCGGGGTCGTCGGCCATGCAGGCACGCGGAACGTCATCGGTGCGGATTTCCGTGGAGGTCCATGCCGTCGAACACTCTCGCCGCCCGGCCGCCATCCCGTTCGGCGTCGGATCTGGCCCTGCCAGATCTCGATGAGCGGCTGCGACCTGACTCCGAATCCGAAGTCGCGATACGCCTTTGGGCTCCGCGGTCCTTGCAGTAGACGGGATATGTGCGCAGCTCGTCGACGGGCGCCGCGTAATGCTCGGCTTCCGGTGTAGAAGCTTGGCGTCGCGTTCACGCCGGCGATCGGAGCGCCCAGCCGGAAGCGCTCGCCGGTCCACGCAGCCGGGGGCTGCGGTGTCGGCTGTCTGTTGCGCAGCAAGCGATGCCGCCACGCGCGAGCGCGACGATCGACGCGACAATCGCCGCTTTGCGCGCATCGCGGCCAGTATGGCCGAGGACGCTCGGCCCAAGCCTGCGCGCCCCACCGAACCCACCCGACCTGCCCGCACCCACCTGACCTACCCGACCATACTCGTGCCCGAGCGCCTCCATCGCGTCGATCTCGGTCGCGCGGCGGACGGGCGCGTAGCATGCGGCCAGGCCGATGGCGACAGAAAAGCAACGCCGATCCGGCGAACGTGATCGGATCGGTCGCGCCGACGCCGAAGCAGCAGCGATCCGAGCAGCCGGCTCGCCGCCGGCGGCGAGCGCGAGACCGATGGCCGCGCCCGTCGAGCGTCAGCATCATCCCCTGCCGCAGCACCATCCGCGACGACACCGCCGCGCTGCGCGCCGAGCGCGATGCGGATGCCGATCTCGCGCGTGCGGCTCGACACCATGTACGCGGTGACGCCGTAGATCCCGATCGCCGCGAGCAGCAGTCCGACGATGCCCAGGCTGCCGGATACCGACGCCGCGACGCGCTGCGGCAGTCAGGCCAAGCTGCGCGTAGTCCTCCAGCGTGAGCGATTGCACGACGGGAAGGTTCGGGTTCATCGACGCGAGGAGCGCTCGAAGCTCCGCGGCCAGACGCTGACCATGCGTCGATCGCGCGACGATCGTCAGTGCGCGGCATGTACTGCTGCTGAATGGGCACGTAGACGAACGGCCGCGGATCTTCGCCCAGGCTCGCGGTATTTGGTGTCGCGTGCCACGGCAACGACCGATGAGCGTTCGCACGGCGTCGGCGCGCCTGGCCGGCCATCCTCCTGCAGCAGCGTCTTACCGAGCGCATCCTGCCCCGGCCACCACTGCCGCGCCGCCGTCTCGTTGACGATCACGACCGACGGCGTGCCTCGACGATCGGCGTCCGTGAAGTCGCGCCCGGACGCCAGCGCCATCTTCATCGTCGCGAAGTAGCCGGGCGTGACGACGTTCCAGTCGGCATCGAAGAAGCGGCGGCCTTCGGCGGCTCGACGCCGGGCACCGCCAAGCCCGCCGAGGCCGAGACCGCCGCCGCCGAGCGGCATCATCGCCGATAGCGTCGCCGACTGCACGCCGGGATCGCACGCACGCGCTGGATCACCTCGCGCGCGAACACTCGCCCCGTGTCTCGGGGTGTAGCCGGCCAGCGACAGGTCCAGCGCTCGCGAGCTCGACGCCGTGCGGATCGAACCCGGGATCGATCTCGGCCGCGCGCTGCAGCGCGCGTACGAACAGGCCGGCGCCGACGACGAGCACGATGCTGAAGGCGACCTGGCTGACGACGAAGGCGTTGCGCAGGCGCAGTGCGCTCCGGTCCACCTGGCGCGTCCGACTTTCAGGCCGCCGACGACCTCCGCCTTCGACGCGTCGAAGCGCCGGCGCGAGACCCGAGAGCACCGCGCGCGACGAGCGACAGGCCGAGCGTGAACGCGACCGCGCGTCCGTCGAGGGGCAAGGTCACGTCGATCGGCATGGGCACCGACGGCAGGAGCGACACCAGGGCGTCGGTCATCACGCCGCGCGAGCGCCAGCCCCGCGCCTCCGCCGATCAGAAACAGCAGCGTCGACTCGACGAGCATCTGCCGAATCAGCCGGCCGCGCCCCGCGCCGATCGCGAGCCGCACCGCGATCTCGCGGCGACGCGCGGTGCGCGCGCGCCAGCAGGACGCCGGCCACGTTCGCGCAGGCGATCGCCAGCACCAGCAGCGACGATCGCCCATCAGCACCGCCATGAACGCACGCCACCGGCGCGCCGTCGCCCGGAATCGGCGACGAGGCGACGACGCGCAGCCCCTTGCCGCGGTTCGGCGTCGGGATACTCCTGCTCGAGCGCGCGGCCGATGTTGGCCAGCTCCGCCTGCGCCTGCCGCACCGACGACGCCGGGCTTCAGACGCGCGCCCATCACCAGCCACGACGCTGTCGCGGCTGGTCAGGATCGACGCGGGCGGCGCGGCGCGAGCTCGCCGCACCATGTTCACGGGCACCCAGAGGTCGGCTGGTCAGCACGGTCGTGCCGTGAAAGCCCTCGGGCGCGACACCGATCACGGTGAACGGACGCCCGTTCAGCTGCAGCGTCGTGCCCGACGATCGCGCGGATCGCCGTTGAAGCGGCGCAGCCAGAAGTGGTGGCTGCAGAACGCGCGAGCGGCGTCGCGCCGGGCTGCTCGCCGTCTTCAGGCGCGTGAAGAGGCGGCCGATGTGCGGCGCGCGTGCCCGAGGACGGTGAAGTAGTTCGTCGACACCATGTCGCCGAAGATGCGCTCGGCGCCGTCCTTCCCGCCGAGGCTCATCGGCTCGGCGCCGATGCGATAGGCGTAGATGTCCGTGAAGACGGTGTTGCGCGCGCGGATGTCGAGGTAGTTCGGGTAGGAGCCGTTGTCGAAGCCCTGTCCGTCCTGCGATCGGCCCACGTCCACGAGCCGCGCCGGCTCGACGACGCCGGCCGGCGGCTTGAACAGCAGCGCGTTGGCGATCGTGAAGATCGTCGTGTTGGCGCCGATGCCGACGGCGAGCGAGAGCGACCGCGGTCAGTGCGAAAACCGGATTACGCCGGCGCAGCCGCGCGCCGTAGCGCAGAAGTCCTGCAGCCAGGAGATCAAGCATGGACGCTATTACGCCGCGGCGCGAAGCGGTTCACAGGCCGCCCAGTTTTCCAGGCGGCTCGCGTTCTCGCGAGCGGCGGCGGCAGGCCGCGGACAGCCACGGCGCAGGTGCTCCCTGACGAAGCTCGGCTTTCTCGCGCGACAGCGACGCCGGCTCGATATCGACGCAGTGGCGACGGCACCCTTAGCCGGTGGCACAGCGGACCGCATCGAACGATCTCTGCGCGCAGGCGTCTTCCACTGCGTCGCCGAGGGAATCGGCTGACGGCAGAAATCAGGCTTGCCGTCCTATGATCCGCGAAGCCGGCCCATCTATCGGAGGGTCAGTAGGCCGTGAAATCAGCCGCGCCGAGCACGGTGCCGCGGACGATCTGCCGAGGCTGCGGGCGAGCGCACGACGCGGCATCGGGCTGCAGCGACGGACACGTCCGGCGGTGAGATCGGTGCAGACCTTGCGCGCCCCGACCTTCGTTTCGAGGCGGCTGCACGATCGGTCTCCGGCCGCGCCCTCCGACGCTCGTAGGTGCACGCGCTGATGTTCTTCCCTGTGAAAGTGCACCTGCTGCCCGTAGATGCAGGAGCCGCGCCGGCGTCCGCTTCGGACAAGCACCCCGCTGGACGCAGGTCGGCGCGGAAGCGTGTCAGCGCATCTCGATCCAGCGGCGATGCTCCGCCAGCGGTCTCGACCTTCTCCCAGTCGATCGGCGGGTCGCCCAGCAGCGCCCGGACGCTTCGTGCGCAGCGGCGACCGCGACGCGCGTTGATCTCCGCAGGACGCCCGATAGAACTCCGCTCCCACGGCGTGTCGTAGGCCGGGCCCGGGCTGCGTCGTATCCGGCGCGCACGGATCATGGCGGAGCGACGCCGATCGGCACCGTCGTCGCCGCGCACGAAAGCCGGGTCCCGGCCACGTCCTGGTAGCCCGCGCGCTGCCCTCTTCGACGACGATGTCGTTACTGATCGCCGGCGACGCATCCGCCGGATCGTGAACGGGGAGCTGCAGCCAGCGCGCAGCCAGCGCGCCCTCGCCGTGCCCCGCGCGTGGCGAGCCACGACGCTGCTACGTGCGTCAGGAGCGCACGTCGACACCATCGCGGCGCGACCGGCTCGAGCGGGACGCGCAGGCGCTCCGGCGGGCCGCAGCGCATGCGCAACCGATCGCGATCGCCGACTGCCGCCGACGTGTCATCCACTCCGTGCCCGCGTCCGTTCTGTTCTGACGCCAGCCCGGCAGATCGACGGCGCTGCCGTGCCTGCGTTCAGCGCGTGGTGATAGAGCGGTCAGCCAGCCGCTGACGCCACCAGCAGGCTGCCGACAACGACCGGCAGACGCGCCGACCACTGACGTAGGCCGCCCGGCCCCCACCAGCGCGAGCATGGCCAGCGCCTTCAGGTTCGTCGCGTCGATGCATCTTCGGCGTCAGTTCTGCCGTACCGTCCTCGCCATCATCTTCGCGCCTCTCCACTTCGCGGAACCACGACACGCGAACCGATGACCGCGAGGATGACGGCGATCGCGACCATCAGCGGCACGTCAGGCGCTCACTTCATCTCGCCGGAAGCTGGTTCAGCCGCTGCATTTGCCGCCAGCGCCGCGGCGCCCATCAGCCCGCCCATGCCCATCGACTCGACGGCGCTGCTCGGGATGAGCATCAGCGCGCCCTTCTCCTTCAGCCCTTCGTAGAGCATGTTCATCGCGCGCAGGTGCAGCGCGGTCGGGTTGTTGCTGGTACGACTTGGCGGCCTCCTGGAACGAGTGCGCGATCTCCATCTCCGCCTGGCCGAGGATGATGCGCGCCTGCTTCTCGCGCGCCGCCTGCGCTTCGCGCGACATCGCGTCCTGCAGCGCGCCGGGAATGACGACGTCGCGCATCTCGACCGACTGACACGGTGACGCCCCACGGGTTCGAGCGCTGATCGATGAGCTGCTGCAGCTCCGCCTCGATCTGCTCGCGGCCGCGCAGCAGATCGGTGAGCGTCGGTGCGGCCGATGATGTCGCGCAGCGCCGTCTGCGCCGCCCAGCTCACCGCCTGCGCGTAGTCCTGCACTTCGAGCGCCGCCTTCTGCGCGTCGTGCACCATCCAGAACAGCACGGCGTCGACGTTGACCGGCACGGTGTCGGAGGTCAGCGTCTGCTCGGCGGCGAAGCTGGTGGTGATGGTGCGCTGATCGATCCACGACGACACCGTGTCGACGAACGGCACGATCCAGAACAGAGCCGGGCCGCGCAGACCGACGAACCTGCCCGAGGCGCAGCACTGATCGCCGCGCTCCCCACTGCTGCGCGACGCGCGGCGACTGCATCAGCACCGACGCCGATCGACCGCCGATCGACGATGATGCGGGATCGGGTTGCCGGCGCGCGAAGCGTCAGCAGCGCCGCCGATGCGCGAGCGAGCCGAGCAGAATCAGAATCGCGACGACGTTGGCGCGCGGCGGGTCGGCGTTGTACTGAGTGCTGCGACGCGAGGTGATCAAGGCCACGGTCATGCTCCTTCTGGCGATGCGCGCGCATCTCCGGCGGCGACATCGTCGATGCTGAATCCAGCGGCGGCGGCGTCGCCGAGCACGCGCGTCACGAACGCGCGCAGCTGACGACTGGTGATGGTCGGGCGGTTGCGCCTGCTGCGGCGTCGCGGTGACGAACGAGCCGATGCCGCGCCGCGTCTCGATGACGCCGCGCGCGCTCGAGCTCGGCGTAGACGCGCGCGACGGTGTTGGCGTTGATGCTGAGGTCGACGCGCGAGCTGGCGGACGGTGGGAAGCTGCTCGCCGACGCCGAAGGCGGCCGGTGGCGATCGCGGCGCGCAGGCCGCGATCGAGCTGCGCGTAGATCGGCGTGCGATCCTTGGCGTCGATGGAAACGAGGAGCCGGCCGCCATGTGACCTATTGTACTAATTCATTAGAACAAGTCAAGCCTAGAAAAAGGCCGCGGCCCTCGGCGCCGGCCCTCGAAGCGTCAATCCCTGAGTTCGTGGTTTCAGGCCCTACCTCGAGATCATCTTCGAGGCTGTCGGCCGTGATCATCATCGCTGCCGCCGTGGTCCATCATCGTCGCCGTGTGATCCTCGACGGTGTGGCTGACGTGCGCGATGAGCTTGGCGTTCTTGTCGGCAGCGAGGCTGCCGGCAATCTGGTGACCTTGCCGTCGCTGGTGAGCAGCGCCAGCGGCTGGCCGGCCTTCGCGCAGCCAAGCGCGCAGTCCTTCGGTGTCGCCTTTCGGCATCTTGTGATCGACGCCGGTGTTCGACTTGTCGGCCGTTGTAACAGGCCATGTCGACCGACTTTGACCCGTGACGGTCTCCGGCGAAGGCAGGCGCGCTCGAGCGCCACGACGAATGCGGCGATCGTGAGATCCGGCGAACATTCTGCGCATTGAAATACTCCTCCCAAAACTCTCGACAGACCAGTCTCTGCTTATACCACTGACTCGTCCTATACTGCGCGGATGAAGAACATCGTTGCGCTGGCGCTCGTTGCGCTTGGCGGCAGCGGCGCTGCTCGGCGCCGCAGAGCGCTGCCGGCAGCTGCCGCGCGGTCCCGACGCGTCGATCAGATCCTGTCGCTGAAGCGCGCCGGCTCGCCGGAGATCTCGCCGGACGGACGCTGGTCGCGTACACGGTTCGCGAAACGAACTGGGACGACAACGCGTACGAGACCGAGATCTGGCTCGCCGACGCGACGGCCGGCGCGACGCGCCAGCTGACCAACGCGAAGAAATCGAGCCAGTCGCCGGCGTGGTCGCCCGACGGATCGAAGCTCGCCTTCATCTCCGATCGCACCGACAAGCGGCAGATCTACGTGATCAATCCGCAGGGCGGCGAAGCCGAGGCGCTGACCACGCCTCGAGGACGGCGTCAGCAGCTTTCGCGTGGTCGCCCGACGGCAAGACGATCGCCTACACGCGCGACCGAGCCGAAGCCGGCGCGCGATCAAGGACCGCGAGAAGAAGCTACGGCGAGTTCCAGGTCGTCGAGCAGGATCACCGGATGACGCACCTGTTCCGTCATCGACGTCGCCACGCGCGCGACGCGCACGCTGACGAGCGGCGCGTTCACCGTCGGCAGCTTCGCGTGGTCGCCGGACGGCAGGAGCATCGCCTTCGATCACCGCGTCAACCCGAACTCAGCGAACGGCGGCTCCGCCGACATCTCGATCGTCACGGTCGCCGACGCGTCGGTCCGCAAGCTCGTCACGCAGGACGGCCCCGACTCGCAACCCGGTGTGGTCGCCCGACGGCTCGCGCATCGCGTTCGAGACCGCGATGGCGAACCCGGCCTTCTTCTACACGAACAGCGCTCATCGCGACGGTTCCGCGGCGGGCGGCGCTCCGACGGTGCTCTCGACGCGCGTTCGACGAGGATCCGTCAGATCGTCGCCTGGAAGCCGAACGGCCTGTTCTTCGCCGCGTCGCAGCGCACCTACGCCGTATCTGTACAGCTCGATCCGAGACCAAGGCGGTCACGAAGACTGCGCGGCGCCCGATCGGACCGTCAACTCGAGCTTCTCGCTCTCGAGGGACGGCTGCAGACGATCGCGTTCCTGCGCGCCGACGCCGAAGTCGATGTCGGAGGTCTACGTCGTGTCGGCGCGAACCGACTCCGCAGGCGAAGAAGATCACCGACATGAGCGCGCAGACCGCGACGTGGACGACCAGCACGCTCGACGTCGTCTCGTGGAAGAGCCAGGACGGCGCGACGATCGAAGGCGTGCTGCACAAGCCGGCCGACTTCGATCCCGGCAGAAGTACCCGCTGCTGGTCGTGATCCACGGCGGGCCGACCGGCGTCTCGCGCGCCGATGCCGTTCACCAGCACGATCTATCCGATCGACGTCTGGGTGCCGCGCGGCGTCGCTCGTGCTCGAGCCGAACTATCGCGGCAGCGCCGGCTACGGCGAGAAGTTCCGCGCGCTGAACGTCCGCAACCTCGGCGTCGGCGACGCGTGGGACGTGCTGTCGGGCATCGACTCGCTGATCGCGAAGGGGCATGGTCGATCCCGCGCAGGTCGGCACGATGGGCTGGAGCCAGGGCGGCTACATCTCCGCGTTCCTCGCGACGCACGACGCGCGCGCGCTTCAAGGCGATCTCGGTCGGCGCCGGCATCTCCGACTGGATGACCTACTACGTCAACACCGACATCACGCCGTTCACGCGGCAGTATCTGAAGGCGACGCCGTGGGACGATCCGGAGATCTACGCGAAGACGTCGCCGATCACCTACATCAAGCAGGCGAAGACGCCGACGCTCATCCAGCACGGCGCGACCGATCAGCGGGTGCCGCTGCCCAACGCCTTCGAGCTCTATCACGGGCTGCAGGACAACAAGGTGCCGACGAAGCTGATCGTCTACCAGGGCTTCGGCGGCGTCGGCCACGGACCATCGAAGCCGAAGAGCAACCGCGCGACGATGGACCACAACGTCGAGTGGTTCGATCAGTACATGTTCGGAGGATCCGCCAAGGCCAGCACGGCGCAGGGACAGTAACGGCCGTCAGCCTTCCAGAAGCTTCTTGATCGTTTTCAGGCTCGTCTTCGAGCGCCGCCGCGCGCGCGGCGCTCGGTAATCATTCGTCGAAGGCCGGCCAGTCCGCCCTTGAGCGCGCTCGGCGCGCGACCGGTTGTCGTGCACCAGGTCGAAGGTATTCGGATCGCCGGCGTCAGTAGCGATCGCCAGCGCTACCGAGGCGTCGGAGATAGCGGCTCGAATAGCACATCCCTCGTGGTCATCAGGCAGGTCGCCGCCGATCGGCAGACGATCGTCACGTGCGTGACGGTGATGAACGGCGCGATGCCGAACTTCTCCTTCGACCAGTACAGAAAGTCCTCGGCGTCCGGCAGCCTGCCCGCCGGAAAGCGCCTGCAGATGCTCTGGAAGCCCGGGAACCAGCACGCCGATCTCCGGCATCGCGGCGAGGATGCCTTCGAGACTCGTCGTGCGGTCGTATGGGCTTCGATCCATCGTCGTGCTGGCGGCATGCGTTCCGCGCCCGACAGGTAGGCAGAGACATCCTCCAGCAGGATCTGCTTGAAGAGCGCGGCGCCCCGCGCCTGGGCGTCCGGCGCATTGACGTCAATCTCCGGCGCACGCGTTCGATCATCGCCGCCGGCAGGCGACACACCGCAGTCGCCGACGCGGCAAGACCGCGGGTCGAAGTCGTCCTTGTCGACGGTCAGCGCGGCAAGATCCTCGAGAACCGGCGGCGTGCTGAAGCGTCCGATCTGCAGCACGCCCTCACCGCTCTTGAAGCGCTCGATGTCGCGGACCCGCAGCGAAGAACGCTGATTTCTGCGCCCGGATGCGGACGGCGCCGGCGACGGCGATCTCGCCGGCGCGCGGGACGGCAGACCACGTTTGACGATTTGCCCGCGAGACAGATCGGCCAGTTCCCCGCTGGAAAACCCGAGCTGCGTCGTCAGCACGGTGATGCACGTCGCGGTCGACACCAGGATCCTGCGCGGCCGTCGCGGCGCACAGCCAGCAAGGCCATCGCTGCGCCTCGCGCGCTCATCAGCTTGAACGAGACGGCGCCGGCCCGTGCCAGCAGGTCGAGGTACTCGGCCACCGCCTGCAGCTGCAGCGGTTCGAATTCCGCGCTGACGGCGTCGCGTATCTCGCTCACCGTCCGGACGCCGTCGACGAAGTTCGCGATCTCGTAGGTCACGTCGTCGCTGTTCGGCACGCCGGCGATCGCGATCGCGGCGGATCCCGCGCCGGCCTTCTCGCGAAGCCAGTCGCCGCCCGGAGCCAGCGGCCCTTTGACCGAGGCATTCGCGCACCGGCACGCGGGAGTCGGCTGCCGTCCGATGAAACCCGCGCGCGTGCCAGGCGATCGGCTTCAGCCGGCGAGAGAACGACGCCAGCATCGCCTTGCCCGTGTCGCCAAGCCCGGCCCTCAGCCGATCGAGGCGGGCAGCATCGAGCTGAAGGAACCGCGTCATCGACTGGAGCCGGCGCTGCTCGCGCAGGACCCTTGCGACACGATCACGGCCGCGTCGCTGCGCGTGCGATCGATCTGGGCCATCGCCGCACCGCACGGCGGCCGTCTTCCGCAAGGCGCTGATGGGCGTTGGCGTAGCTCAAGCGCCAGCAGCGCCTCGCCACGATCCGGCATCGTCGCGAGGTAGTAGCCGCTGGCGGCGGCGATGAACGCCGACCGCTTGATCTTGGTCGGCTCGATGTTGTCGGCGAGATCGCCGGTGGTGTGGATGTAGATGTCGGGGTGATCGCGCAGGTAGATGGACGGGATCGCGAAGCCGCCCTCCTGATAGATCCAGTGATCGCTGCCGCTCTCGTAGGGCGTGATGTCGGCCCAGAACGCGTCCTTCGATCCGCCGCGGCGAGCGGATCGCGCGCGTCATGTCGCCCTCGCCGGCCGCGCGCATCGCGCCGTCGATCACGTAGCGCCCGAACACCTCCTCGCACGTCGTCGGTCACCGTCGCGATCGACCAGGGCGACCGCGTGACGTGCAGCACCGACTTGGTGATGAACGGATCGCCGCCGACCATGTCGAGGTGCACCGCGGCGCGAATGCGCGACGCGATCTCCGGATACTTCGACAGGTAGGCGATCGTGCCGGTCATCTCCGACGGCCAGATGAAGCGGATCGTCCGCACCGGCGGCGGGATCCGCTTCGCGTCGATCAAGCGTCTTCAGCGTCCGCGCGATCTCGAGATTGGCGGCGCAGCCGCTGGCGTTGTCGTTCGCGCCCGGCTTCTCGTGATCGAGATGGCAGCTGAACACGATGTCGCCGGCGGCAGGATCGGTGCCGGGAATCGTCGCGACGAGCGTCTCGTAGCGCCATCGAGTCGTCGTTGCGCGCGCGCACGACGGCGTGCAGCGTGATGCGCTCGCCGCGCGCCAGCCGCTGCTGCAGCGCGCGCGCTTCGCGGACCGAGATCATGATCGCGAACGCGTTCCTGCGCCCGCGCGCGTCGAGATGGCCCCAGCGGATCAGATCCTGATCGTCGCGCCACCAGCGCGCTCACCTGGTTCGAGTTGTAGCTGACGAGGCCGGCGGCGCCGAGCTCTTCGACCGCCTGCCGATGGCACGCGGACGGCGTCGCGTCGCAGAGCACCAGCTTGCCGCGCACGTCCTTGCCGGCGTAGTCGCTGCCGCTGCGTGCCGGCGCCGACGTCGACGAGCTCGACCGTCACGTCGGCGCTCTCGCTGTTGTCGGCGACCGCGAGCCGCACGTCGTCGTACGAGATGATCCGGCGCGGCTGCGGTCTGCACTTCGTCGAGCCAGTCCGCCCTCGACGCGCCAGCCGCGGTTGCCGTGCAGCGTGCCGAACCAGGTCGTGCCGTCGCCGGGAAACGTCTCCACGTGCGCGTCCGCTGAGGCCGGCGGCCTTTGCCTGCGCCATGCACGTACTCGATCGCCTCGTGAAAGCCGGGCGAGGCCGGCACGCGATGCAGCTGGCGTCAGGCGGCCGACGTGATCCTTCGCCGCGACGCCCGACAGCTCTTCGTCCAGTGCCGTCAGGACCGCGCGATCGAGCAGCGTTTCGGCCGGGCATGTGCGGTCGGGCTGAGCGGATACCGTCGCCGCGGCGAGAACGGACCAGGGCGAGAGCGCGGATACGCATACGCGCAGTGTAGTCCGGCGCATCGTTCCGTCGTGCAGGTCGCCTGAAGTCGATGCGAGTCGATTCAGCCAACGAGCCGCTCGAGGTGATCGACCGCGCATTGCGCGCCGTTTCGCGCCGCCACCGCCGGTCCCAGCATGCGCGGCGCGTTTGCGGATGCCCGCGTCGTTGAGCGCGGCGTCGAGACGGTCGGCCAGGATGTCGGCGGTGATCAGGGACACCGGCAGTCCGCGCCGGGACCAAGGCCCGAGCCGCTCGATCCGGTGCGCCCAGTAGAACTGATCGAGCAGATGCGGAACGATCACCTGCGGCACGCCCGCCGACGCCGCAGCCGTCGTCGTCCCTGCGCCGCCGTGGTGGACGATCGTCGCCACGCGCGGAAACACGCGCGTGGTGCGGTATGGCACCGATCGTCAGGAGTGTCGTCGGCGTCTGCGAGCACAATCGCTCCAGCCCGGCCCAGCCCGCCGAGCAAGATCGCGCTACGGCCGAGCGGCGCGGGCGGCGGCGATCGCATGAGCCGGCGAGCTCCTCGGCGCGCTGGCCGCCACCATGCTGCCGAAGCCGATGATAGATCGGCGCAGGATCCAGGTTCAGGAAGCCTCGACGACGCGGATCCGGCTCGTGCCGTTCGTCGAAGATCATCGCGTCGGTGCTGACGACGCTCGCCGAGCGCAGTCGTCGCCCGGCGGCGCCAGATGCAGGATCGGCCGCGATGATCACGCGGCTGTCTGAGATGTGCGTCGAGAGGCCGTCGATGGATCGAAGGCCGAGCGCGGCGCGGCCGCGGTTGATCGTCCCGCGCAGCGCGACGTCGGCGACCGGCGAACCGACCTGCCACAGCAACCGGTTGACCCACGGCGAGGAAGCGTCTGCGTCCTGACCGTGGGCGGCGGCGCGGCGCTCGTGCGGCATCGCACAGGGCAGAACGCAGATCGTCGCGTGCGGCACCTCGACGCCACTCGGCGATCGTCGCGGTCGCCAGCTGCGCACCGGCCCCCACGATGATGTCGGCGCCTTCGCTCGCGCGCGCGATCGGCTCGAACATCGCGCGCGGTGTGATCCTTCAGGCGGCCGAACATCCAGCCGCACCGAGTCCAGCCTCGCGTCCGGCGACCTGCATCTCGGCCTCGATGTCCGATACCGTTCGAGATCGCCTCGAACCCGTACGCGCGGATCCAGTCCACGAAAGCCTCGAGGGGGCCGAGAACGCAGCGATGTGCCCCGCGCGCGCAGCGCCACGGCGAGCGCCAGCATCGGCTGGATGTCGCCGCGGGTTCCGTGGGGCGCGAGCAGCACACGCATGTCGCTGTATACTCGCAGGTCTGGCTGCACATGACCGTATGACTCACGTCTCGTCCGGAACAACTCGCCGTGCCGATCGCCGCTGACACCGAATCAGATCCGCGGATTCTGGGCCGCCTGGGGCGGATGGGCGCTCGACGGCATGGACTCGTTCATCTACTCGCTGGTGCTCGTGCCGGCGCTCACCGAGCTGCTGCCGCGATCGGGCATCGAGGCGACGCCGGGCAACGTCGGCTTCTACGGCAGCGTGCTGTTCGCGCTGTTCCTGATCGGCTGGGGCGTGTCGATGATCGTGGGGACCGATCGCCGATCGGTTCGGCCGCGTGCGCACGCTGACGCTGACGATCCTCTGCTACTCGCTGTTCACGCTGCTGTGCGGCGCTCGTCACCAATATCTGGCAGCTCGCGGCGTTCCGGCTGCTCGCCGGCATCGGCATCGGCGGCGAGTGGTGCGATGGGCGGCGACGTTCGTCGCCGAGGAATGGCCGGAGGATCGCCGCAAGGCCGGCGCCGGCTACATGCACACCGGCTACTACTTCGGGTTCTTCCTCGCGGCGCTCGCCAACTACTTCGTCGGCGCGAAGCTACGGCTGGCGCTGGATGTTCGTGGTCGGCGGCACGCCTGCGCTGCTCGTCACCTTCATCCGCTACGGCGTCCGCGAGTCGGCGACGTGGCAGCGCGCGTCGCCGAACCAGCGCCGGCCGCCGATGATCGGAGGCGTTCGCGAAGATCTTCTCGCCCGTCTACGCGCGACGGACGGTGCTCAACTCGCTGTATCCTGCTCGTGTCGATCGTCGGCCTGTGGGCCGGATCGGTCTACGTGCCGACGTCGGTGCGCGCAGATCGCGCTGCGCGCAGGGCTACCGCGCGGCGACGCGACGCGGCTCGCGTCGTACGGCACGATGGTGCTGTCGGTCGGGCACGATTCTCGGCTGCATCGTGCTGCCGCCGCTCGCCGAATCGCTCGGCCGCCGGCTCGACGCTCGGGCTCTACTTCGTCGGTGATGTTCTTCTCGCATCGCGGTCGGGTTCGGCTACATCTTCTATCTGCCGCAACGCGCTGGCGCCGTTCTTCGCCGTGCTGTTCTTCCTCGGCGTCGGCGGCGCGAACTTCGCGATGTACACGCTCTGGCTGCCGGAGCAGTACTCGACCGAGTGCCGCGCGCAGCGCGTTCGCGTTCGCGACGTCGGTCGGCCGGTTCGCCGGCGCCGGGATCACGTTCCTCGTCGGCGCCGGCGTCGCGCATTTCCACACCATCGGCACGCCGGTCGCGCTGACGTCGATCGCGTTCCTGATCGGCCTGCTGCTGCTGCCGTTCGGCGAGGAAACGCGCGGCCAGGTTCTTCCCGAGCTGAGTCAACTCTCAGAGCCTCGGCACGAGGTGAATCGACGTCGCCTTGATCGCCGCGGTCACCTGCGCGCCCGGCGTCGAGGCCGAGTTCTTCCCGCGACCGGCGCGTGATCAGCGCGTCGAGCGCAAACCCGCAGTCCAGCGTCACGCGGTCGATCGGTCCCTCGGACGCGATCGAGCACGACGCGCGCGGCGAGATGGTTGCGCGTGCTGCGCCTGGCCGCGCGCGCGCGCGTTTCGAGCGTGACGTCTTCGGCGCGAACGCACGCGTAGACGGCGGCGCCGGTCGTCGATCGGCTCGCGTTCGGCGGCGTGCAGCGTCACCGTCGCCGACCGCGACTTCGATCACGCCGCCCGAGGATCCGGCCACCCGGGCCGGCAGGACCGCTTCGATGCCGAGCGACGCCGCGATCGCGGCGTCGGCGGGCCGGCTGAACACGTCGCTGACCGGGCCGACCTGGCGCACGCGGCCGCCGATCGACCACGGCGACCGATGTCGCCCATCGCCAGCGCCTCGGCGCGATCGTGCGTGACCAGGATCGCGGGCGTGCCGGTCGTCTGCAGCAGGGCGCGCACGTCGCGCCGCAGCCGGAGCGCGCGTCGGCGCGTCCAGCGAGGCGAACGGCTCGTCGAGCAGGAGGAGCCGGGGATCAGGCGCGAGCGCCCGGGCCAGCGCGACGCGCTGCCCTTCCCCGCCCGACAGCGCCCGCGGATAGCGATTTTCGAGATCCTCGATCCCCAGCATCCTCTCAATTCCTGCCATCGGTCAGATCGGGGTCAGACCCAGGTCTGACCCTGTCGCTAGACGCAGGGTCAGACCCGAGGTCTGACCCGTGAGTTCCTACGCCGTAGCGGATGTTTTGCGGACGGTGAGGTGCGGGAACAGTGTCGGCTCTTGAAAGACGAGGCCGACGCGGCGGGATCTGCGGCGGACTGCCAGACGCCTTGCGCGATGTCGCACCAGACGTCGCCGTCGAAGCCGGATGGCACCGGCGTCGGGCCGCTCGAGCCCGGCGATCTGACGCAGGATCGTCGTCTTGCCGGCGCCCGACGGTCCGAACAGCACCAGCATCGACCCCGGCCGCAGACTCGACGTCGAGCGACGCGTCGATCGCGAAGCCGCTCGGCGAACCGCTGCTCCACCGCGATGCGCACGCCGGGAGCGCCGAGTCAGCGACGCGGCTTCAGCCATACGCGACCGCTGCAGCGAATAGGTGGACGCGAGGATGACGAACGACACGATCAGCAGCAGCAGCGACGTCCGCGACGCGGCCGCGTAGTCGAGCGACTGCACCGCGTCGTAGATCGAGATCGACACCGTCCGCGTGACGCCCGGCAGATTGCCGCCGACCATCAGCACCACGCCGAACTCGCCGAGCGTGTGCGCGAAGCTCAGGACGATGCCGGTGACCAGGCCGCGCACCGACAGCGGGATCACGACGCGGCGGAACGTCGCGAGCGCGCGACACGCCCAGCGACCACGACGCCTCGAGCAGCCGGCGATCGACCGACGCGAACTCCGCCGCGAACGGCTGCACGGCGAACGGCATCGAATACAGCACCGACGCGATCAGCAGCCCTCGAACGTGAACGGCAGGCCGTGCCCGGCGAGCCGCGCGTACGCGCGGCCGAGCGGGCTCAGCGGACCGATCGCGACGAGCACGTAGAAACCGAGCACCGTCGGCGGCAGCACCAGCGGCAGCGCCGACGATCGCCTCGACGAGGAACTTCCATCGCCGCGGCGAGAAGACGATCCAGTACGCGAGCGGGACGCCGATCGCCAGCAGCACCAGCGTGGTGGCCGCGGCGAGGCGGACGCTGAGCCAGATCGCGCTCCAATCCACGGATCAACGATCCGGAAGGGAGAACCCGTACTGTTTGAGGATCGCCTGACCGTCCGCGCTCAGCAGAAACCCGCGCAGCGCGCGCGCGGCATCCACGTCGGCCGCCCACTTGAGAATCGTGCCGCCCTGCTCGAGGCGCGGGTAGCGTGCTCGGCGGGATCTCGAACAGCCGCCCTTTCCCTTCACGGCCGGCGCGAGCGCGAGCGACATCGCGACGAGTGCCGACGTCCGCAGCGCCGCTCTGGACGAACTGCATCGCCTGCGCGACGTTCTCGCCGAGCACCAGCTTCGGCTGCGCGCGCGTCGTACACGCCGGCCGCCTGCATCGCCGCCACGGCCGCGCGGCCGTACGGCGCGTGCTCGGGGTTGGCGATCGCGATGTGCGCGATCGAGGCCTGCGTCAACGACTGCAGCCCGTCGTGCTTCGACATCGAGCGGCGACGCCGCGCGGCGCCCACAGCGACGAGGCGCCCGATCGCGTACGTGAACTCGCTCTGCGGCAGCGTCAGACCGCGCGCCGCGAGCTGGTTCGGATAGGTGACGTCGGCCGACAGGAACAGGTCGAACGGCGCCCGGTTCGAGCAGCTGCGCGTAGAAGTTTCCCGACGATCCGTACGACACCGCTGACGTCGACGTCGTGCGCGCCGCCGAAGCGCGCGATCACGTCGGCCGAGCGCGGCGTTGAGGTCGGCGGCGGCGGCCACGCGCACGCGACCGCGCCGGGCCGGCGGCTCGGCCGGATTGGCCGCCACGCCAGGCGGCGCAGACCAGCGCGGCGGCGACAGCCAGGCGGCGCACGGGCTCAGGAGCACGGCGTTTGTGTTCACAATCGCAGAACAGTTTAATATGATTCAAGCTGACTCGTTCAACGGTAACCAGCCTTTACGCCATGACACTGCTGACCGTCCGACAAGCCGCGAGCCGGCTCGGCGTCGGCTACTCGACGCTGAAGCACTGGATCTACGAGGGCCGCGTGCGCACGCGCGTCACCAGCGGCGGCCACCACCGCATCGCCGACACCGAGGTCGATCGCCTGCTCGCGCCGGCGGCCGCGCCGGCCGCGCGCGCCGCCGCCCGAGCGCACCGGCCTCATCGTCGCGATCAGCGGCCGGAACCAGCTGCGCGGCTACGTCGACGAGGTCCGCGTCGAAGGGCTCCTCGCGCAGGTGCGCCTGCGCATCGGCGACCAGACGCTGACCGCGGTGATCACCCGCGACGCGGTCGAGGAGCTGAAGCTGCCGGCGCGGCGACGAAGCGCTGGCGATCGTCAAGTCGACCGAGGTGATGATCGCGCGCGAGGCGGAGACGCCGCTGCACGCCGCTGCACCGCGGAAACCGCGCGCCGCGCCGCCGCCGTTGACACGCCGAATTCGCGATCGCATACTCTGGCGTTTCGATGTTCACGGTCCACCATCACGCGCGCCACCATTTCCACCACGGCCACCGGCCGGCGGAGCAGCGTGATCCGGTTTTGGACTAGCGACTAAAGACCAAAGACCAGCGACTACGCAGCCCCGCCCGACACGGCGGGGTTTTATTTCAGCGGCTTTTATGGACTACTCAAAACTCGACGGGCTGATTCCGGCCGTCATCCAGGACGCCGAGACCTCCGAGGTCCTGATGGTCGGCTTCATGAACGACGTCGCGCTCGCCGAGACGCGCGCGCACCGGCTACGCGACCTTCTTCAGCCGCACGCGCAACAAGCTGTGGATGAAGGGCGAGACGTCCGGCAACAAGCTCGAGGTCGTCGAGATCCTCGTCGACTGCGACGACGACACCGTGCTGCTCGAAGGTGAAGCGGCTCGGCGACGGCAACGTCTGCCACACGGGCGAGCGCACCTGCTTCTTCGAGCGCTGGATCAGCACGAAGGACGTAGGCACTGCGATGAAACTGAAACTCGGCATCCCGAAGGGCTCGCTGCAGGACGCGACCGATCCAGCTGTTCGCGCGCGCGGGCTTCAACATCTACGTCAGCTCGCGGTCGTATTTCCCGTCGATCGACGATCCCGAGATCGAGTGCATGCTGATCCGCGCGCAGGAGATGGCGCGCTACGTCTCGGACGGCGTGCTCGACGCCGGCCTCACCGGCCAGGACTGGATCGCCGAGCACGAGGCGCGGCGACGGCAGGACCGGCGTCCTGACCAGCATCGCGGATCTGATCTACGCCAAGCAGAGCTTCGGCAAGGTGCAAGTGGGTGCTCGCGGCGCCGGAAGACTCGCCGTTCCGCTCGGCGAAGGATCTCGAAGGCAAGACGATCGCGACCGAGCTCGTCCGCGCGACGCGCGCGTACTTCGCGCGGCAGCAGCGTCAACGTCAACGTCGAGTTCTCGTGGGGCGCGACCGAGGTGAAGCCGCCGATGCTCGCCGACGCGATCGTCGAAGTCGACCGAGACCGGCTCGTCGCTGCGCGCCAACCGCCTGCGCATCCTCGACACGGTGATGGAGTCGAACACGCAGCTCATCGCGAACCACACGGTGCTCGCCGATCCGCGGAAGCGCACCAAGCTCGAGAACATCGCGCTGCTGCTGAAGGCGGCCATCGAGGCGCAGGGCCGCGTCGGGCTGATGCTCAACGTGCGCCGCGCCGATCTCGCCGCGCGTGCTCGCGCTGCTGCCGGCGCTGCAGCGGCCGACGATCTCGGCGCTGAGCGACGACGACTGGGTCGGCGGTGAACACGATCATCGAAGAGCGCACCGTGCGCGATCTGATCCCGCAGCTCAAGGCGGCGCGGCGCGCAGGGCATCGTCGAATACCCGCTGAACAAGATCGTGCTCTAGGGCGGGATGGGCGGGAGGGGCAGGATCGGGGGTCGGGCGAGGTCTGGTGGCGATGAGAATCGTCGAGGCGACCAACGCGACGGCGATCGATCGGCTGCTCGCGCGCGGCGCGACACGACGATCGCGCCTTCGAGCGCCGCGTGCAGCGCATCGTGGACGACGTGCGGACCGGCGGCGATCGCGCGCTCACGCGCTTCGCGAAACGGTTCGACGGCGTGTCCGGCCCGATCGAGGTGACCGCCGAAGGAGATGCGCGACGGCGCCGCGCGCGTCGAGCTGTCCGTGCGGCGCGCGATCGCGCAGGCGGCCGCGCAACATCGCGCGCGGTCGCGTTCGCGCCAGATCCCGAAGCACTTCGACGTCGCGGTCGTCGCCCGGCGTGACGGTCGAGCAGCGCGTCGAGCCGCTCGGCGCGCGTCGGCTGCTACGTGCCCGGCGGACGCTTTCCGCTGCCTTCGTCGCTGCTGATGACTGCGGTCCCGGCCCGCGTCGCCGGCGTGCCGCGACGTCATCGTCTGTTGCCCGCGGCCGGAGCCGGCCGTGATGGCGGCGGCGCTCGAGGCCGGCGTGACCGCGGCTGTTCCGCATCGGCGGCGCGCACGCCGTGGCGGCGCTGGCCTTCGGCACCGGCCACGTGCCGCGCGTGGACAAGATCGTCGGCCCCGGCAACCGCTATGTCGCCGCCGCGAAGGCGCTGGTCGCGCGCCGCTGCGCGATCGACTTCTACGCCGGGCCGACCGAGATCGTCGATCGTCGCCGGCGCCGGCAGGCCGGCACTGGATCGCCGCCGATCTCGATCGCGCAGGCCGAGCACGATCCCGACGCGCGCGCGATCTTCATCACCTGGAGCCGCCCGCTCGCCGATCGCGTCGTCGCGGCGCCGTCGCCGCGCAGCAGCAGGCCGGCCGATCGTCGCGGCAGTCGCTCGCCGCGCAACGGCGCGGTCATCGTCGACGCGTCAGCGCCGACGAGGCGATGGCGCTCGCGAACCGCTTCGCGCCTGAGCATCTCGTCGTCGATCGCGAGGCGCTGGCGAGGCGTCCGCTGACCGGCGGGCGCCGTCTTCATCGGCCCTTACACCGCGCAGGCCGCCGGCGACTACGCGACCGGGTCGAACCACGTGCTGCCGACCGTCCGGCGCGGCGCGGTTTCGCGGCGGGCTCTCCGCCGCCGACTTCGTGCGCGTGATGTCGGTGCAGCGGGTCACGCGCGACGGGCTCGCGCGGCTGGCGCCGACGATCTCTGCCGCTCGCGCGCGCCGAAGGGCTCGAGGCGCACGCCGAGTCGATCGAGATCCGGCTGACGAGCCATGCCCATAGCCATAGCCATCAGCCATGAGTCACTATCGAAAACCGCCTGAGCTCTACGACGGGCTGCGGCTTCACCAGAACGAGAACACCGGCGGCTGCTCGCCGCGCGTCATCGAGGCGCTGGCGCGGCTGCGCGCCGGATCAGATCGGATTCTATCCGCCGTACGCCGAGCCGCGACCGCCGCGGTCGCGAGCTATCTCGGCGTGCCGACCGAGCGCATCACGCTCGTCAACGGCCTCGACGAAGGCATCATGGCGCTCGCGGTCGCGTATCTGCGCGCCGCCATCGGCGGACCGCAGCTCGAGGCGATCGTGCCGGAGCCGGCGTTCGAGATCTTCCGCTTCGACACCGCGGTCGCCGGCGGCACGGCTCGTGCAGGTGATGCCGCGCCCGACTTCAGCTTTCCGCTCGACGAGGTGCTCGCGGCGATCACGCCGAACACGCGGGTCGTGTTCGTGACGAACCCGAACAACCCGACCGGCGTCGGCGATGCCGCTCGAGGCGATCCGCGACGATCGCGCGGCGCGTGCCGCCCGGCGCGGTCGTCTTCGTCGACGAGGCCTACGCCGAGTTCGCCGGCGTCAGCTTCATCCCCGAGCTCGACGCGTTTCCCAACGTCATCGTCGGCCGAACGTTCTCGAAGGCGTTCGGGCCTGGCCGGCCTGCGGATCGGCTGCCTGGTCGGCGCGCCGGCAACGCTGGATCCCGATCCGGCGCGCGATGCCGGTCTACAGCGTGAACGTCGCCGCGGCGGTCGCGATCGTCGCCGCGCTCGGCGATCTGGATCACCTGCAACGACTACCTGCGGCAGGTCGCACGAGTCGAAGGCGCTGCTCTACGCCGCGTGCGATCGCGCTCGGCCTCACGTACTGTGAAGAGCCAGTCGAACTTCGTGCTGGTCCGCGCCGGCGATCGGACCGACGCGCTCGTCAAGGGCGCGTTCGCGCAGCGGCATCTACCTGCGCGACCGCTCGACCGAGCCCGGCTGCGCCGGCTGCTCCGCATCGCCACCGGCATCGTCGAGCACACACGCGCGCGCATCGCGGCGATGGAAGAGGTCCTGTGCGCCGCGCGGTGATCGATCGGCGGACGACCGAGACGCAGATCGCGCTGACGATCGCGCTCGACGGCAAGGGCCGGTACCAGCGTGCGCACCGGGCATCCGCTTTCTCGATCACATGCTCGAGCTGTTCGCGCGGCACGGCGCGTTCGACCTGACGCATCGACGCGACGCGGCGATCTCGACGTCGATCAGCATCACACCGTCGAGGATCTCGGCATCGCGCTCGGCGAGGCGGTGTCGCAGGCGCTCGGCAACCGGCGCGGGCATCAACCGCGCCGGCTACTTCGTCATGCCGATGGACGAGACGCTGGCGGTCGCCGCGATCGATCTCGGCGGGCGGCCGCACGCGGTCGTCGATCTGCAGGTGCAGCGTCGCGCGCGTCGGCGATCTGCAGACCGAGCTCGTGCACGATTTCTTCGAAGGCTTCGCGCATCGGCGCGCGCGCCAACGTGCACGTCAAGGTGCTCTACGGCCGCTCGAGCCATCACCAAGATCGAAGCGGTGTTCAAGGCGTTCGCGCGCGCGCTGCGCGTCGCCGTGCGCGAAGGATCGCGCGCCTCGCGCGCATGCTGCCGAGCACGAAGGGGCTGCTGTGATCGCGCTGATCGACTACAAGGCCGGCAACCTGACGTCGGTGAAGAAGGCGCTCGCCGACGATCGGCGCCGACGTCTTCGTGCCGGACACGCCGGACGAGCTCGCCGGCGCCGCCGGCATCATCGTGCCCGGCGTCGGCCACTTCGGCGCGACGCCGCGCGCTCGATCGCGACGTGGATCGACGCGATCCTCGCGCGCGTCGGCGAAGGGCGGCCGCTGCTCGGCATCTGCCTCGGCATGCAGTGGCTGTTCGAGGGCAGCGACGAGGCGCCGGAGCTGCCGGGCCTCGGCCTGCTCGCTGGCCGCTGCTACCGGCTCGGCACGGTCGCGGCCGCAGCGGACCCGTCGTCAAGATCCCGCACGTCGGCTGGAACAGCCTCGACGATCCAGCGCGACGGCGTCGATCGTCGACGGCGTCGACAACGGGTCGCAGGTCTACTTCACGCACAGCTACGTGGCGCCGGTGACCGGCGACACCGTCGCCGATCACCGAGCACGGCGAGCCGTTCGCGGCCGTGGTGCAGCGCGGCCACGTCGGCGGGCGTGCAGTTCCATCCCGAGAAATCCGGCGACGTCGGGCTGCAGATCCTGCGCAACTTCCTGCGCTGGCATGCTGGACGCAAGGATCGAGGCGAAGCACGTGAGTCTGCGATCGTCCGTGCTCTCTAAGCGCATCATCGCCTGCCTCGACGTCCGCAACGGGCAGGTCGTCAAGGGCGTCAACTTCGAGGGGCTGCGCTCGGCGGGCGATCCGGCGGAGCTGGCGCGCCGCTACAACGCGCGAAGGGATCGACGAGCTCGTGATCCTCGACATCACCGCGACGCTCGAGGCGCGGCGCGCGCTGGCCGACACCATCCGCGCGCGTCGCGCGCGAGCTGTTCATCCCGCTGGCGGTCGGCGGCGGCATCCGCACCGAAGCCGACGCGGCGGCGGCCGTCGAGGCGGGCGCCGACAAGGTCAGCCTGAACACCGCGGCGCTCGCCGATCCGGCGCTCATCACCGCGCATCGCGCGAGCGCTACGGCAGCCAGGCGGTGGTCGTCGCGATCGACGCGAAGCGCGACGCGCCGGCAGCGACCGCTTCGCGGTCTACGCGCGCAGCGGCCAGGCCGACGCGGGACGCGACGCCGTCGAGTGGGCGCGCGAGGCCGAAGCGCGCGCGGCGCCGGCGAGATCCTGCTGACGTCGATCGATCGCGACGGCACCAAGGCCGGCTTCGACTGCGCGATGACCGCCGCCGTGTCCAGCGCGGTGTCGATCCCGGTGATCGCGTCCGGCGGCGCCGGCGGCGCTCGACGATTTCGTCGAGGTGTTCACCGCCGGCCGCGCCGACGCCGCGCTCGCCGCGTCGATCTTCCACTACGCCGAAACCAGCGTCCGCGCGCTCAAGACGCATCTGCGTCAACAGCAGGGCATCCGGCGACGATGATCACGTGTGACTAAGTGAACCACGAGACCGCAAATCGCGGAGAACTGTCGCTCTGCGATCTTTGCGTGCTTGCGTTCCATCTGATCGTGTCTTTGTGTTCGTATCTTGGTGGCCATGCTGATTCCTTCAATCGATCTCAAGGCGGCGCGGTCGTGCAGCTCGTGCAGGGCGAGACAGCTCGCGATCAGGGACGACGACGTGTTCCGGTGGGTGCGGCGGTTCGAGAAATTCCCGAAGGTGCAGGTGATCGACCTCGATGCCGCGATGGGCACGCGGCGACAACCTCGCGCTCGTGCGGCAGATCGCCGGCGCGCTGTCGTGCCGCGTCGGCGGCGGCATCCGCACCGTCGAGCGCGCGCGCGACGTGCTCGCGGCCGGCGCGCAGCAGATCATCGCCGGCTCGTCGCTGTTCACGCGACGGCGCGCCCGACCTCGCCTTCGCGCAGACGCTCTGCGACGCGCGTCGGCCGCGAGCGCGTCATCGCCGCCGTCGACAGCCGCGGCGGCCACGTCGTCATTCACGGCTGGAAGACGACGCTGCCGCTGACCGCGGTCGAGGCCGTGCGCGCGCTCGAGCCGTACTGCGACGAGTTCCTCTACACGCACGTCGACACCGAAGGGCTGATGGGCGGCACCAATTTCGAAGCGATCCGCGCCGTTCGAGCCGCGACGACCCGCCGCGTGACCGCGGCCGGCGGCATCACCACGCAGCAGGAAATCGACGATCTCCACGCACCTCGGCGTCGACGCCGTGGTCGGCATGGCGATCTACACGGGAACCTTGAACCTGAACCTGAACCCTGAACCTGCACCCTGAACCTTGAACTCTGAACCCTGCGTCCACTTTTCCCGTCCAACGCACCATGCGAACACTGGCCGCTGCTTTCGCTGTATCTTGCGCTCGCGAGCCCCGCTCACGCGACGCCGGGCGTGTTCGACGAAACCGAGCACATCAGCCGGACCCTGTCGATGGAGCCGGGCGGCACACTCCGGCTCAAGAACTTCTCCGGGCGCGTGACCATCGCCGCGTCGGATCGGCCGGAAGTCGTCATCGAGGCGGTTCGCCGGGCGCCGCGGTCTCGACTGGACCGCATCAAGCTCGACATCCACACGTCCGGATCGAACGTCGTGGTCGTGGACGCCAACCAGCGTGACCATTCCTGGTGGGAGTTCGTCGGAGGCAACAACGTCGTCGACACCGACTTCGACATCAAGGTGCCGCGCGCGAACCCAGCTCGATCTGTCGGTGTTCAGCTCCCGGTCGAGCGTGAGCGGCGTCGAAGGCTCGCACACGGCTGCACGGCTTCTCGTCACGCGCTGGTTCTGAACGACGTCGGCGGGCTCGGTCCAGGCGCATACCTTCAGCGGATCGGTCACGATTCGTGAGAAATCGTGGGAATCCGACCGGACGCATCGACGTGGATACGTTCAGCGGCAGCATCGAGCTGCATGTCCCGGAGTCGGCTCGCGGGATCGGTCACCTTCAACTCCGTTCAGCGGTCGCCTGAACTCGGAAATGCCGCTCACCATGCACAGCTCCAGCCGGCGAGCCGTCAAGGCCGAGCTCGGCGGCGGCGGCGACGGCACGCTTCCGGTTCAAGACCTTCAGCGGCAGCGTCAAGATCGACCGGTAATCCGCCAACCGACTGATACAATAGGTAGTTGCCCCGCTGCCGACGGCTGGGGCACGCCTATTGTGAGCACCGCCTTTCAGGCCGAATCGGCGATCGCGCGACTCGCGCACACCGCGCCACGCGCGCCGTGACCGAGGGCAGCGCGTCGTGCCTCGGCACGCGACGGCGATGCGCGCACACGATATCCTGGCGCGCGCTGACGGACGACGAGCGCCGTTTCTCGGTCAAGGGCGTCACCTACGGCACGCTTCGCGCCCGACGCCGAGCGGCTATCAGTTCCCGTCCCTCGAACAGATCGCCGCCGACTTCCGCCAGATGGCGGCGCTCGGCATCAACACCGTCCGCACCTACACGCCGCCGCGGCGCGATCTGCTCGACGCCGCGGCGCGCGAGGGTCTGCGGGTCATGGTCGGGCTGCCCTGGTCGCAGCACGTCGCGTTTCTCGACGATCGCGCGCTGAAGCGCGACGATCCGCCGCGAGATCAGCGGCGAAGGTCGCCGAGCTCGGCGATCATCCCGCGGTGCTCGACCTTCGCGCTCGGCAACGAGATTCCGCCGGGCGTCGTGCGCTGGCACGGGCGCATGCGCGTCGAGCGCTTCCTGCGCAGCCTCTACGAAGACGCCAAGGCCGCGTCGCCCGGCAGCCTGTTCACCTACGTCAACTTTCCGCCGACCGAGTTTCTCGATCTCTCGTTCCTCGACATCTGCGCGTTCAACGTCTACCTGCACCGCGAGCACGAGCTGCGCGCGCTACCTCGACGCGGCTGCAGCACATCGCCGGCCAGAAGCCGCTGCTGCTCGCCGAAGCCGGCGCCGACAGCATTCGCGAAGGCGAGGCGCGGGCAGGCCGAGATCACGTCGATGCACATCCGCGCCGCGTTCGAGGAAGGCGCGTGCGGCGCGATCGCGTTCGCGTGGACCGACGAATGGTGGCGCGGCGGCCATCCGGTCGAGGACTGGAAATTCGGCCTCGTCGATCGCGATCGCCGGCCTGAAGCCGGCGGCGCGCGGCGGTCGCCGACGGCGTTCGACGACGCGCCGTTCTCCGCGCGAGCGGCAGCGCACGCTGGCCGCGCGTCTCGGTGGTCGTCTGCGCCTACAACGCCGCCGACACGCTCGAGGACAACCTGCGCTCGCTCGAGCAGCTCACCTATCCGGACTACGAGATCATCCTCGTCAACGACGGCTCGAAGGATCGGACCGAGCGAGATCGGCCACCGCTTTCGCGCAGGTCCGCGTCATCGACACGCCGAACGCCGGGCTGAGCGCCGCGCGCAACGTCGGACTCGCCGAAGCGACCGGCGAGATCGTCGCCTACACCGACGCCGACACGCGCGTCGATCGCGACTGGCTGACGTTTCTCGTCCAGCCGTTCCTGACCTCCGACGTCGTCGGCTCGGGCGGACCGAACGTCGTGCCGGCCGACGATCCGCCGATCGCGCAGTGCATCGCGCGCGCGCCCGGCGGGCCGACGCACGTGCTGCTCGACGACCGCATCGCCGAGCACGTGCCCGGCTGCAACATGGCGTTCCGCCGCGACGCGCTGCTGGCGATCGGCGGCTTCAACCCGATCTACCTCCGCGCCGGCGACGATGTGGATGTGTGCTGGCGGCTGCAGGCGCGGGGCTGGAAGATCGGCTTCGCGTCGGCGGCGCTCGTCTGGCATCACCACCGCTCGTCGGTGAAGGCGTACTGGCGGCAGCAGGTCGGCTACGGCGAAGGCGAGACCTGGCTGATGGCGCATCACCCGGAGAAGTTCCTCGACGGCCGGATGCTGTGGCGCGGCCGCATCTACAGCCCGCTGCCGTTCGTGCGATCGCTCTGGGGCACGCGCATCAACGCCGGCGTCTGGGGCACCGCGGCGTTCCCGTCGGTGTACCGCACCGACGTGCACCCGTTCGCGTTCCTGCCGCACTCGATCCGGTGGCAGGTGGTCTCGTTCGTGCTGACGCTCGCCGGCCTCGGCGTGGCCGCGACCCGGCAGCATCACTGGGCGTCGTACCTGCTGCTCGGCAGCGGCGGGATCGGCCTGGCCGCGACCGATCGCGAAGAACATCGCCTACGCGCTGCGATCCGACGTCGACTCGCTGCCGGGCGGCAAGCTCGTGGTACCGGCGCGACGGTCGCCTACCTGCACTTCATCCAGCCGCTCGCGCGGCATCCGCGGCCGGATCCGCGGCGCGCTGGCGCCGCCGTCGATGGCGCTGCCGCCGGCGAGCGCGCAGACCAGCCGCGGCCCGCGGCCGTCGCTCGCGGAGGCGTGGCGCGCGCTGCTGCTGATCTCGGGCAACGTCACCGAGGATCGCTTCTGGAGCGAGACCTGGACGTCGGCGGATCGCGTGCTCACGCAGCTCACCGACTGGCTGCGCCGCTCGCGCGCGGTGCGCTCGATCGAGATCGACGAGGGCTGGTCGGACGATCGCGACGTCAGCGTCTTCGTCGGCCGCTGGGCGTGGCTCGACGTCCGCGCGCTGGTCGAGGAGCACGGCGGCGGCAAGTCGCTGGTCCGCATCAGCACGCATCTGCGGCCGACCACGTTCGGCATCGTCGCCGCGCTCGGCATCGGCGGCGGCGCTGCTGGTCGGCGCGACGTCGGGCGCCGCGATCCTGCCGGCGCGGCCGCGGCAGCGCTGCGCAACTGGCGGATCGCCGGCACCGTGGTCTCGTCGCTGACCGTCGCGCTGATCGTCGGCGTCCTCTGGCGCACGGCGCAGGCCACGGCGATCGTGCGGCGCGGCATCGCCAGGGTGACGCTCGGCACCGGCATGGTGCGCGATGCCGTCGAGCCCGGCGCGCGCGCCGCTCATCGCGCCGTCGCTGCTGCGCACCTACGGCCTGCGCAGCGCGTTCATCTTCGTGCTGATGATCGTGACGCTCGGCGCCAGCACGTTCATGCTGCGCGAGGCGGCGACCGGTCCGGTCATCGGCGGCACGCAAGGGCTACGCCGGCGACTACGGCTCGGCCGATGGAGGCCTGGCTCGACGCGCCGGGCGGCCTGGCGATCGCGCCGAACGGCGACATCTACATCGCCGACTCGAACAACGACGTCATCCGCCGCGATCGACGCCGAGCAACAGCATGATCGAGCCGGTCGCCGGCAGCCACGAGCTCGGCACCGGCTTCTCCGGCGACAACGGCCCGGCGATCGTCGCGCAGCTCGACACGCCGGACGGCGTCGCGATCGCGCCCGACGGCGACCTGATCGTCGCCGACTCGCACAACGATCGCATCCGCCGCGTCGACCGGCCGACGCGGCATCATCACGCACGATCGCCGGATCGGGCGAGAACGGCTACGACGGCGACGACAAGCCGGCGACCGAGGCGGCGCTGAACACGCCGAGCGCGGTCGCCGCGGCGCCCAACGGCGACATCTACATCGCCGACACGCTGAACTACCGCGTCCGCGATGGTCGACGCCAAGACCGGCCTGATCCACACCGTGGCCGGCGACGGCGACGCCCGGCGATCCGCAGAACGTCGGCGACGGCGGTCCGGCGACCAGCGCGCACCTGAACATGCCGAGCGACGTCGCGCTCGATCCGCAGACCGGCGATCATCTACATCGCCGACATGCATCACAACCGCGTCCGCAGGGTCGACGCGAAGACGCACATCATCACCACCGTCGCCGGCAGCGGCGCGTGCGGGACACAGCGGCGACGACGGCCCGGCGACCGCGGCGCAGCTCGCCGGGCCCGGCGCGGCATCGCCGTCGTCGAACGAGCCGGGCGGCAAGCGTCACGATCTTCATCGCCGACTTCTACAACGGCAGCGTGCGGGCGGTCGGACCCGACGGCATCGTCCGCGACCTGACCGACGAAGGGCGCGAGGCGTTCGGCGCGCCGACGCGCGTCGCCTTCGCCGCTCCGGGCCGCAGCGCGGCTGGCTCTACGTCGCCGACTCGAGCCGAGGATCGGGTCGTGCCGCTGATCATCCCGCGCATCGCGCCGAACCTGGTGCCGCCGCGGCCGGTGACGCCGCCGCGCGGAAGGTGGGCGGATGACGGAACCGGTGAAGGATCCGGCGAGCGTGAGCGCGACCGACGGCCTGCTCGGCTGGATGCTGGAGTACATGCGGCCGTACCGCGCGCGGGTGGCGCTGCTGGCGGTGCTGCTGGTGTCGGAGATCGTGCTCGGCGCGCTGGCAGCCGTGGCCGCTCGCCATCGTCATCGACTACGTGCTCGGCGCGCAGCCGTTTCCGGCCGTGAGCCGTTCCCGCAGATCCAGCCGTGGATCACCGCCGCGCTCACGGCAACCAGTTCGTGCTGCTCGTCGTCGTCGTGGTCGTCGGCGTCGTTGCTGCAGGTGGTCAACCAGTTCGTGTCGGCCTACGGCACGCAGGTGCAGGTCGACACCGGCCAGCGGATGGTCTACGACCTGCGCGGCAAGCTGTTCGCGCACCTGACGGCGCTCGGGCTGAACCATCACATCACCACGAGCACCGCGGACGCCGTCTACCGCGTCGACGTCGACGCCTACGCGATCGAGAACCTGGTGATGAGCGGCCTGTTCCCGCTGGCGACGTCGATCATCGCGCTGACGGTGATGTTCGGCTTGCTGCTGCGACATGAACGTGACGATCGCGCTGCTGTCGCTGACCGTCGTGCCGTTCATGTATCTCTGCCTGCGCTACTACACGCGGACGCTGGTCAACCGCGAGGAGCGTGTCAAGGAGCTCGAGTCGAAGCTGCTCGGCCGGCTCTACGAGACGTTCGGCGCGATGAAGCTGGTCAAGAGCTTCGCGCGCGAGCCGTACGAGCTGCAGCGCTACGCGACCACCGGCGTCACGACGATGAACGCGCGCATCGCGATCACCTGGCAGCAGTCGCTGTTCTCGGTGGTGGTCAGCACGATCACCATTCTCGGCACGGCGCTGGTCGTGATCGTCGGCGGCGACTACGTGATGACCGGCCGGCTGACGATCGGCCAGCTGACCGTCGTCATCAGCTATCTCGGCGCGGTCTACGGACCGCTGTCGGCGATCGCGCACACCACCGGCCAGCTGCAGGGCGCGCTCGCCGGCACCAAGCGCGTGCGCGGCGATGTTCGCGCTGATCCCGGAGACCGTCGAGGCGCCCGACGCGATCGACGCGACCGACATCAAGGGCGACATCCGGTTCGAGGACGTCGGCTTCACCTATCCCGAACGGCGCGCGCGTGCTGCACGACATCACGCTTCGCCGCCAAGCCGGGCGAGGTGATCGCGCTCGTCGGCCTCACCGGCGCCGGCAAGACGACGCTGGTCAGCCTGATCCCGCGCTTCTACGACCCGACGGTCGGGCGCGTGACCATCGACGGCGTCGACGTCCGGCAATACCGCGTGCGATCGCTGCGCGAGAAGATCGCGATCGTGCTGCAGGATCCGGTGCTCTTCGCCGGGACGATCGCCGACAACCTGCGCTACGGCCGCCTCGACGCGACCGACGAGGAGATCGAGCAGGCGGCGCGCGCGGCGCACGCGCACGAGTTCATCGCGCGCCTGCCGAACGGCTACCAGACCGAAATCGCCGCAGGCCGGCGGCAGCCTGTCGGGCGGCGAGCGCCAGCGGCTGAGCGTCGCGCGGGCGATCCTCGAAGAACGCGCCGATCCTGATCCTCGACGAGCCGACCTCGTCGCTCGACTCGATCTCCGAGGAGATCGTCTTCGCGGCGCTGCGCCGGCTGCGCGCCGGCCGGACGACCATCGTCATCGCGCACCGGCTGTCCACCGTCCGCGACGCCGACCGCATCCTCGTGCTCGACGGCGGCGAGATCGCCGCGCAGGGGCGCCACGAGGAGCTGCTGAAGTCCAGCCAGCTCTATCGCCGCATGTGCGCGCGGCTGTCGGTCGGCAAGTCGCTCGACGATCCGGAAAGCGTCGACGAGCTCATCGAGGCGGCCAAG
>ERZ1370068.5809-contig-4817_pt1 | contig 46242 bp, 48 predicted proteins | sample MGYA00561227_ERZ1370068 | MGnify/ENA primary metagenome ERZ1370068 (study PRJEB38410, sample SAMEA6850437) | metagenome | study: Metagenomic assessment of the ecological functions of the soil: analysis of the soil microbiota associated with the... | reverse complement strand
TTGTAGCTGGTACCAGTTACGTATTGCTAAACCGGATCGCCGGCAGGCGGCAACGACGGCCGATCGAGCGCCCGCGCTCCCCCAGCCCAGCGCCCCCATGCCCGTCAACGCGAGCGAGGCCGCCGCGCTGAGGTGGAGCGCGGCGGCGCGAACGCGACGGCGTCGGATCGGGGTCGGCCGCCGGCTCCCCAGAACGATGCCCGCCAGCCGCGAGAACCAGGGGCCGTGACCGGCCCCGCGGCGGCGGGCGCGGACCGCGTTCGAGGGCCGCGGCGGCGGGCGCCGGGCGCCGGAGTCCGGCGCCGACGGCGGCCGGACGCACCGAGCTGTCGCGGCGACGGCGGCGGCGGCGTCACGGCACGCCGCGCTCAGCGCGCCGCCACCGAGAGCACGCTCTGCGGTCGCTGCTCCGGCGCCAGCGCCAGCCAGCGTCCAGTCGATGGTCACGCCCGAGCAACCTGCCGCGGACGCGCGGAGATCGTCGTCCCGGCCTGCGAGGCGAGCGTCGGCGGCGCGTCGCGAACTGGCGCGCACCACCGACTGGCGTCGGCGCGCGCCCCGCGAGCACGAAGTACAGCGTCGCGCCGAGCGCGCTGCAGGTCGGTCCATGGGCCCTTGCGCGCATGCCGCGCGGACTCGTCGGCGTACTGCTCGACGCGGCGCGAAGCTGGGGCTTGAGGCACGGCCGTGAGCGATTGCGGGCTGTCGGCCGATGACGCGGCGCGCCGAGCCGAAGTCGAGCAGGACCGGCCGGCCGTCGGTCGAGCGGCAGGATGTTGTCGGGCGAGATGTCGCGGTGGTACACGCCTGTGGCCGGTGCAGCAGCGTCGAGCGCGTCGAGCGAGCGGCTCGACGACAGGCGTCGCAGCCACGCCTCGTCCGGCGGCAGCCCATGTGCGGCGCGCGTCGCTTCAGCGTCTGGCCGGCGTAGTACTGCATCGCCATGTAGGCGGTGCCGTTCGCCTGCGCCAGAACCGGTGCACCTTGACCAGCGAGCGGTGGTCGAAGCTGCGCGAGCAGGCGGGCCTCGCTGAGGAACGACTCGACAGGCCCGCTTGGCGAAGGTGTCGGCGAGCGCTCGCGGCGCGCCAGCGACACCGATGACGCCCTCGGCCGCGCGCGGCCAGCGCCGCGGGCATGTACTCCTTGATCGCGACCTGGCGCAGCAGCGCATGGTCGCAGCGCCAGGTGAACGATGCCGAAGCCGCCGGCGCCGAGGCACGCGCAGGATCTCGAACTCGTCCAGGCGCGTGCCCGGGCTCAGGGCGTCGTGGACCGGCACCCTGTCCGGCGCCGAAGCCGCTCGGGCTCCCGGACTCGTCGTCCGCCCAGAGGCATCCATTTTCGGACATAGCCTGCACAGGTTCGCGCCCGCAAGTCGCACGCGGCGCACCACCGCCGCACCTTCGCATTATCGAGACGGAGCTCGCGCCGGGACAGCGAAGTCACTTCGATCATCGCGCCTAGCGCCAGGTCGTGCTCAGCGGCGCGAACCTCGCTGGCGCAATCGGCGGCCAGCTCGTCCGACAAGGTTGCCGGGAGCCTCGCAAATGGAGCCGACGAGTTCGATGGACGAAGGTTTTCTCTGCGAGGCGGTGGGATCGCTGGTGGTCGTTCGACTCACGCGGCCGATGAGCGAGCGCGTGCTCGAGGAATGCCAGCTGTGCATGCTCGAGACGATGCAGGAAAACCGGCTCAAGGCCGTCCTGTACGACCTCACGGAGATGCAGCCGGCGTCGCTCAACGTGCTGCTCTGCCAGCGCATTCTCAGCGACCACATGCGACACCTCGATCTCAGGCGGGCCATCGTCGTGCCGAACACCCCAGATCGCGCCTCGCCCGACTCGCCTTCGGTGTCGGTGACTACAAACTGTTCTACGACGATCTCGAGGCTGCCAGGCGGTTCCTGCGCGACGCGAGCCCGTTTTCGAGCGCCGACTGGAGCATTCGCGTGACCGAGGGGCAGCGCGCCTTCGAGCGCAGGTCGCCACCTCAGGCCGGCGGCGGCCTGCCGAGCACGACCGCGTCGTGGGCTGAGAGCCTCAACGCAAGCGGTTTGCAGCGAACCGCCGCAACCCGTGACGATTCCGCCCGCTGTTCTCCCCTGCCGGCTATCGCGACTTCTCGTAGCACGCATAGATCAGCGCCTCGGTAGACTTGCTGCGAAACCGACGGCGTCGCGATCGGCTTTCGAGAAAACGAAGCAGCCATCGCTGAACCGGGCCGACCCCTCTTCTTTCCTTTCCACGACTCCGGATCCATGTACCGGGCCTCGTGAATGACGATGAATCGTGATCTGGCGTTTGAATTCGTCGGCGATAGTCCGTCGGCGCATGGCGAGACCGGGGTACGCCGCTGATGGTCTCGGCAGTCTGGTGCAGACCGAGGCTGCTGGCATTGCTCCCGGGCTCGTTGGAGAAGACCTCCGCGTAGCCATCGTCGCGCTTTCCTACCGAACCATGTCCGTGTGCGACCCTGAAGCTTTGCAACGCGGGCACTGGCGCGATCAGTCACATGGAAACGCGGCGTGCTCGAGTGCGCCGCGAAGTCAAGAACGGCCGCACTCGGATGATCAGGCTTGCTGAAGCACATACTCGATGGCGTGGGCAACCGAAGGCGAAATTTGCGGGTTCGCCCTTGCCACGCGCGATGCGAGCGGCTCGATCTTGAGCTTCGATGTCTCGGCATCCGGCGCTGGGCAGGATCAGTGCAATCGTTTGCTGAGGCACGTCGCGGGGGTACCGATTCGACACACACCGCAGACCGCCGCACCAACGCCACCATGGCAGTTCGGCGGGTCAATCGGCTCTAGGGTCGTTGGGGAGCACCGCCTTGCTCATAGGCCCCTCTTGCTTCTCCCGGTACGTTTACATCCTACCACGCGGGGAGCCGGCGGCAATGTCCATCTTGTTTCTCAGAGCGGCGAGGATTGCCGGACGGACAAACGGGCTACGGCATGGTGCTGCCTTGTAACCCGTTGATTTCATTGGCGGAGTGGACGGGGCTCGAACCCGCGACCCCCGGCGTGACAGGCCGGTATTCTAACCAACTGAACTACCACTCCTGGTCTCGACTCCGCCGGCTCCTGACAGCTCGCCGCGGAAACGTGGCGTCCCCTAGGGGATTCAGAACCCCTGTAATCACCGTGAAAGGGTGGTGTCCTAGGCCTCTAGACGAAGGGGACTGTCGACTCTCGATGCTGGCTGCGCTGAGCGCGGCTCCGTCTGATGTGGAGGTAAGCGGGATCGAACCGCTGACCTCTTGCATGCCATGCAAGCGCTCTCCCAGCTGAGCTATACCCCCTTCGAAACTGATGCGAAGCGGCCGTCGTTCGCGACGACCGATCGCCGCCACCGAGGCGAGATTATAGCCAGGACTCGAGCGCGCCGGTCCGGCAGGCGCGCCAGCCACGGCCAGCGCCGTCGGGAACGAAGGCTCGAGCACCGCGTCGAGCGACGGCGTCTGCGCGCGGCCGCACACCAGCGACCCGCACCGCCGGCGCGAGCTGCGCCATCTTGAGCCGTGCGCGGCCAGCGTTTCCTTGATCGCGCGCGGCGATGCGACGGCCTTGTCCCACGGCGACCGCAGCCAGCTTGTCGCGCCAGCGTCGCGCAGCGCCGGCCGGACGGCGTCGGTGACGATGCAGCGCTAGGTCGTCCGCGCCTCAGGCGCAACGTCGGCGAAGTACATCGCCAGCCATGCCGGCCAGCTCGGCGCCGGTGTTGCAGCGGTCCTTGAACAACGCGCACGTCGCAGCGCAGACGTCGTCGGCGGCGACGACGATGCCAGCGCCGCGCCAGCTGCGCCGCGACCAGCGCCAGCGAGCGCGGCGCGTCGAGCGCGCGCTTGAGGTAGTGCGCATTGACCCAGTCGAGCTTGGCCGCGTCCCACTGCGCCGGACTCTTCGACGAGATGGCCGCCGTCGAACCACGCGACCATCTGCTCGCGCGTGAACAGCTCCTCGTCGCCGTGGCTCCAGCCGAGACGCGCCAGGTAGTTGAGCATCGCCTCGGGCAGATAGCCGTCCTCCTCGTACGCCGGTGACGCTGACCGCGCCGCGCCGCTTCGACAGCTTCTGTCCGTCGTCGCCGAGGATGATCGGCACATGGGCGAACGCCGGCAGCGGCGCGCCGAGCGCGTTGAAGATGTTGATCTGCCACGGCGTGTTGTTGACGTGCTCGTCGCCGCGGAAGACGTGGCTGATGCGTCATGTCCCAGTCGTCGACGACGACCGCGAAGTTGTAGGTCGGCACGCCGTCGGCGCGGACGATGACGAGGTCGTCGATCTCGTGGTTGGCGATCGTGATCGGCCCCTTGACCAGGTCGTCCCAGGTGACCGACGCCGTGCTGCCGGGTTGCGAAAGCGGATGACCGGCGCGACGCCGTCCGGGCATCGGCGGCAGCGTCTTGCCGGGCTCGGGCCGCCAGCGGCCGTCGTAGAGCGTCTTCTCGCCGCGCGCGCGCTGCGCCTCGCGCATCGCCTCGAGCTCGGCCGGGCGTGGCAGTAGCAGCGGTAGGCGCTGCCGTCGGCGAGCATCTGCGCGACCACCGCGCGATAGCGCTCGAGGCGCTGCATCTGGTAGATCGGGCCCTCGTCGTGGTCGAGGCCGAGCCAGCGCATCGACGTCGAGGATCTGCTCGACCGAATCCTGCGCTCGAGCGCGCGACGATCGGTGTCCTCGATGCGCAGGATGAACTCGCCGCCGTGGTGCGCGCGCGAACGCCCACGAGAACAGCGCCGTCGCGCGCGGTGCCGAGGTGCAGGAAGCCGGTCGGCGACGGCGCGATGCGCGTGCGGACGCGCTGCCCGGGCGCGATGACCGGCGCCGCGTGCGGTGCGCTCACGGCAAGCTCGCCGCGAGCCGGCGGCGCCTCGGACGCACGGCGGCTCACGGCCACGAGCCGCGCAGCAGGTCGGCCTGGATGTCGTCGACGTCGTCGAGGCCCATCGCGACCCGGATCATGCCCTGCGTGATGCCCGCGGCCATGACGCTGCTCCTCGGTCGAGGCGCCCGTGCGACGTGCTCGCCGGATGGGTGATCGTCGTCTTGGTGTCGCCGAGGTTGGCGGTGATCGAGCAGACCTCGCGTGCTGTCGATCACGTGGAAGGCGTTCTTGCGCGCCGCGGCGATCGCCGCCGCTGCGTCGGCGAGCGGACGATGAACGAGACGACCGCGCCGCCGCAGCCGGACTGCTGCGCCATCGCCAGCGCGTGCTGCGGATGCGACTCGAGGCCCGGGTAGTAGACGCGCTCGACCGTGCGGCTGCGTCTCGAGCCAGCGCGCCAGCGCCAGCGCCCGCTCGCTCTGCGCCTGCATCCGGATCGAGAGCGTCTCGAGGCCCTTCAGCACGACCCAGGCGTTGAACGGCGACAGCGCCATGCCGGCGCTGCGCATCACCGGCACGAACTTGCTCGTTGACGAGCTCTCGCTCGCGCAGATCGCGCCGGCGATGACCCGGCCCTGGCCGTCGAGGTACTTGGTGCCCGGAGTGGATGATCGAAGTCGGCGCCGTACTCGACCGGCCGCTGCAGCGCCGGCGTGCAGAAGCAGTTGTCGACGGCGAGCCAGGCGCCGGCGTCGTGCGCGATCGCGGCCGAGCGCGCGGATGTCGCACACCTCGGTCAGCGGATTGGTCGGCGATTCGGCGAACAGCAGCTTCGTGTTCGGCTTGCATCGCGGCGCGCCACTGCGCCGACGTCGGTCTGCGAAACGAAGCGTGGTCTCGACGCCGAACTTGGCGAACTCGCGGCCGAACAGCATCACCGTCGAGCCGAACACGCTCTGCGAGCAGATCGACGTGGTCGCCGGCCTTGAGCAGGCCCATGCCGAGCAGCAGGATCGCGCTCATGCCGCTCGAGCGTCGCGATGCAGGCCTCGGTGCCCTCGAGCGCGGCCAGGCGGCGCTCCATCATCGTCACCGTCGGGTTGGTGAAGCGCGAATAGATGAACGCTTCTTCCTCGTTGGCGAAGCGCGCCGCCGCCGGTCGCCGCGTCGGGCTGGACGAAGCTGCTGGTGAGAAAGAGCGCCTCCGAGTTCTCGCCCCAGGCGCTCGCCGGCAGGCCCTCGCGCACCGGCGAGCGTGTCGCGGCCGCAGTGCCGGGCGGCAAGCTGCACTGCGCGGGATCTTGCGCGTCGGCCATCAGGCGCAGCCTCGGCGGCGCTCTGCAGCGTCGAGGCGCGACGCGGTCGGTCGGGCGCCGTCGTCCTCGTCGCCCTGGCCGCTTGCGCTGCGCCGCCATCGCGCGCGAACCTCGTCGGCGCTCGACGTCGCCGGTGATGTAGACGCCGTCGAAGCACGAGGCCTCGAAGCCGTCGAGCTTCGGGTTGAGCGCGGCGACGACGCGCTTCATCGCCGCGCACGTCCTGGTAGATCAGCGCGTCGGCGCCGATGAACTCGCGGATCTCCTCGATCGATGCGGCCGTGCGCGATCAGCTCGGTCGCTGGTCGGCATGTCGATGCCGTAGACGTTCGGATAGCGCACCGGCGGCGCCGCCGAGGCGATGTAGACCTTCTGCGCGCCGGCGTCGCGCGCCATCTGGACGATCTCCTGCGAGGTCGTGCCGCGCACGATCGAGTCGTCGACGAGCAGCACGTTCCTGCCCTTGAACTCGACGCTCGATCGCGTTCAGCTTCTGGCGCACCGACTTCTTGCGCACGCCCTGCCCCGGCATGATGAAGGTGCGGCCGACGTAGCGGTTCTTGACGAAGCCTTCGCGGTATGGCTTGCCGATCGCGCTGCGCGAGCTGCATCGCCGAGGGCCGGCTCGACTCCGGGATCGGGATGACGACGTCGATCTCGTTCGGCGGGATCGTCGAGATGCACGCGCTGGGCGAGCGTCTCGCCGAGGTTCAGGCGCGCCTGGTAGACCGAGACGCCGTCCATGATCGAGTCGGGCCGGGCCAGGTACGACGTACTCGAACATGCACGGGTGCAGACTGCGGCTTGTCGGCGCACTGGCGCGCGTGGACCGTGCCCTCGAGGTCGATGAAGATCGCCTCGCCGGGTGCGACGTCGCGGGTCACCTTGTGGCCGGTGCCGACGATCGCGACCGACTCGCTCGCCACCATCACCTCGGGCCGTTCGGGCCCGACGCCCTCGCCGAACGACAGCGGCCGGATGCCGAACGGATCGCGGAACGCGAGCAGGCCGTGGCCGGCGATCAGCGCGACGACCGCGTACGAGCCGCGGATGCGCTTGTGCACCGCGCGCGACCGCGCGTCGAACACCTCCGTCGGGCGAGAGCTGCCGGTCGCGCGCCGCGCGCTCGAGCTCGTGGGCGAGGACGTTGATCAGCACCTCGGTGTCGCTGCCGGTGTTGATGTGGCGGCGGTCGATGTCGAACAGCTCCTGCTTCAGCGCCGCGCGCGTTGGTGAGGTTGCCGTTGTGCACGAGGACGATGCCGAACGGCGCGTTGACGTAGAACGGCTGCGCTTCCTCCTCGCTGTAGGCGTTGCCCGCCGTCGGGTAGCGCACCTGGCCGAGGCCGACGTTGCCGGGCAGCGCCGCGCATGTTGCGGGTGCGGAAGACGTCGCGCACCATGCCGCGCGCCTTCTGCATGAAGCACTTCGTGCCCTGCATCGTGACGATGCCGGCGGCGTCCTGGCCGCGGTGCTGCAGCAGCAGCAGTGCGTCGTAGATCAGCTGGTTGACCGGCGAGCTTGGAGATGACGCCGACGATGCCGCACATGACAGTTCCTCGACAGTCAGACTGCCGACGACGCTCAGACGCTGCGCAGGAGCCGGCGCTCGCCGTCCGGCGCGCGAGCAGCGGCACCAGCTCGCGCATCATCGGCATTCAGCCAGTGCCGCGCCGACCGATTCGCGCCACGGCGCCGCGCCGTGCCGCCGGCGTAGAACGCGACCAGCGCTGCCAGCGATCGAGCAGCACCACCAGCACCGCGCAGCCAACCCGAACGCCTGCGCCCAGCAGCCGATCGAGTCGGGCGCAACGGCGTCGCGCCGGATCAGCGCCGCGACGACGCGCGGACCAGATGCTCCAGACGATCAACGTGACCGAGGAAGACAGATGCGAACGACGGCGCCGCAGTTCAAGGCGAGTCCCGGCTCGCCGATCGGGAAGATGCGGTGCCAGCATCGGCGTGGCCATAGCGCCGGCGAAGCAGGCGGCGACCCAGCCGGCGCAGCGACAGGCACCTCGAACATCGAACCCGCGCATCGCGCCGACGAGCGATCGACAGGGCGAGGACCGCGAGAAGGCATCGCGAGTCGACCCAGCCGATGTCGAAAGCTCCATGCGTCGCGTTCACAGCGTCAGCACGCACCGCGGTGAGACCCGCGGCGCTGGCGCTCGCGAGCGCCGCATCGGCCTTCGCCGCGCGACTGGCGAACGGGCCGACACGCACGCGGATGCGGCTTGCCGGCCGGCGTCTCGCGCGACCTGGGTGTAGGTCTTCAGGCCCAGCTTCTCGACCTTGCACGCGGGTCTCGCGCGCCGGTTCGGCGTCGGCAAAGGCGCCGACCTGAACCGACGAAGCGCGCGCTCGTCGCCAGCACGCGACCGGCCGGCCTTCGAGCAGCTTAGCGCGCGCGCGCGCGCCACGGCAGCGATTGGCGCCGCAGCGGGTTTGGCCGCGGCTCGCCGACGGCGGCTGCGGCGTTGGCGCGGCGTTCGGCGCGGTTTCGGCGCGCCGCGCGACGGGAGCCGCTTCCGGCAGCAGGCTTGCGAGGCGCGCTCAGCGGCCGACGCGGCCGGTCGCGCGCTGGACGTCGAAGCTGCCTGCGCGGCTGCCGCACCTGGCGTTCGGCCGGCGTCGCGACGTCGCGCCCGGCGCTGGCGGCGCGACGCGGCCGATCACTGTCGCCGGCCGATGCGTGCGCCGGTGCGGACGCTCGGCGCGGCGTGTCGGCGCGTGCGCGCGGCGGCATCGCCGAGCGGCGGCTGCGTCGTCCTGGCGCGGAATTTCGATCGGGATGTCGACCGGGATCGGCCGCGGCTGCGTCTCGAAGACGAGCGGGAAGCCGATGATGCCGATCGCCAGCAGGACGATGGCGCCGATCAGTCGCCGGCGAGCGCGGCGTGCGCGCCTGCTGAACCGCATCCGCCGGCTCGTTGATGCTCGCGCGTGGCGGCGGCGGCGTCGGCTGCGCTTGAAGATGGGAACAGCCATACGCGTCGAGAATGCGGAGGGATGACGGCCGCGCCGGCGGCGGAAGCCGCGATCGGCTGATGCGCGTGGCGGCCGGCACGCTGCGGCAGTCCGTCCTCGAGCACGCCGCCCACGGTGTAGAACGAGCCGAAGACGACGATTCTATCAGCGGGGTCCGCGGCTCGAGCGCCGCGGCGAGCGCTCGCCAGCGGACTCGCGATGGTCAGCGACCGTCGACCGGCCCGGGCCCTCGGTGACCGAGGTCGCGGATGCGTCTGCGCGAGCTGCTGCGGCGCTCGCCGCGCGCGTCGCCGGCAGGTCGGTGAAGTGCCAGTGCGTCGACGAGCGGCGCCATCGCGCGCCAGGATCGCCGTCGATGTCCTTGTCGCGCCATCGCGCCGAACACCGCGTGGGTGCGCGGGAAGAAGCCCATCTGGTCGAGGTTCTGCGCGAGCGTCGGCGACCGCGTGCGGGTTGTGGGCGACGTCGAGCACGAGCGTCGGCTGGCCCGGGACGACCTGGAAGCGTCCCGGCAGCTCGACCGTCGCCAAGCCGGTGCCGCACCGCCTGCGCGCTGATCGGCAGCCGATCGCGCAGCGCCTCGAATGCGGCCAGCACGCCCGACGGCGTTGAGCAGCTGGTTGCGCGCCGCGCAGCGCCGGATAGGCCGAGGCCGCTGAAGCGCTGTGTCGCGACCCGACCAGTTCCACTGCTGGCTTGATCGCCCGAATAGCTGAAGTCGCGCCCGAGCGAGCCACAGGTCGGCGCCGATCCGCGCGCGCTTCGTCGATCGACGCTCTGCGGCGGCACCGGATCGCTGACGACGACCGGCCGGCCGGCGCGCATGATGCCGGCCTTCTCGCGCGCCGATCGACTCGCGGTCGGGGCCGAGGTACTCGACGTGATCGATGTCGATGCTGGTGATGACGGCGCAATCGCCGTCGAAGGCGTTGACCGCGTCGAGGCGGCCGCCCAGGCCGACCTCGAGGATCACCAGGTCGAGCGGCGCGGCCGCGAGCAGCCGGGCGATCGCCAGCAGCGTGAACTCGAAGTACGTCAGGCTGACGTCGCCGCGCGCCGCTTCGACGGCCTGCGAAGTGCGGCAGCAGCGCCGCGCCGTCGACCATGCTGGCCGCCGATCGCGGCAGCGCTCCTCGAAGTGGACCAGGTGCGGCTTCGAGTACAGGCCGACGCGGTAGCCGGCGTGCGAGCGCGATCGCCTCCAGCATCGCGCAGGTCGAGCCCTTTGCCGTTGGTGCCGGCGACGACGATCGACCGGCACGCGAACTGCAGATGCCGAGGCTGCGCTTGACGCGCGCGACGCGATCGAGCGTCAAGCTCGATCTCTTCGGCGCAGCTGCTCGCAGTGCGCGAGCCAGTCGGCGAGCGGTCACGTCGGCAGCGCCACGGTCGACGCGCCGTCAGGCGACCGCGTCGGACTGCAGGCGCTGCAGCATCGCGATCTGCCGGGCGATCGTCGCGCGCAGCTCGCGGCGATCGACGATCATGTCGATCGCGCCGGTCTGCAGCAGGAACTCGGCGCGCTGGAAGCCCTCGGGCAGCTTCTCGCGCACGGTGTTCTCGATCACGCGCGGGCCGGCGAAGCCGATCAGCGCCTTCGGCTCGGCGATGCACGACGTCGCCGACGAACGCGAAGCTCGCCGACACGCCGCCCATCGTCGGATCGGTCAGCACGCTGATGTAGGGCAGGCGCGCCTTGCGCCAGGTGCGTCAGCGCGGCGTTGGTCTTGGCCATCTGCATCAGGCTGAGCAGGCCCTCCTGCATGCGCGCGCCGCCGGTGGCGGTGAAGCTGACGAACGGCGTCTTCTGCTCGATCGCCGGTGTCGACGCCGCGCACGAAGCGCTCGCCGACGACCGAGCCCATCGAGCCGCCCATGAAGTCGAACTCGAAGCACGCCGCGACCAGCGGCATGCTCATCAGCGCGCCGCCCATCACGACCAGCGCATCGGTCTCGCCGGTGTTCTCGAGCGCGTCCTTCAGCCGCTCGGTGTACTTCTTGCTGTCCTTGAACTTCAGCGCGTCGACCGGCGAGCACCTCCTGGCCGATCTCGTAGCGGCCTTCCGGCATCGAGGAAGGCGTCGAGCCGTGCGCGCGCGCCGATGCGGTGGTGGTGGCTGCACTTCGGGCAGACGTTGATGTTCTGCTCGAGATCGGTCTTGTACAGCACCGTCTCGCAGCGATGGGCACTTGATCCACAGGCCTTCCGGCACCGTGCGGCGCTCGCTCGCGATCGTTCGGCTGGATCTTCGGCGGCAGGAGTTTTTCGAGCCAGCTCATCGACGTGAGCTTCCTTTCGTAGGAATCGAGCGCGGCGCGGATCTCGGCGATGAACGCGCGCGGCGCAGCGGCGACATTGTCGCGCGTACGGCGGATTTCGAGCAGCTGCACCAGCGCGCGATGCCGATCACGACCGCGTCCGGACGACGGCGGCCACCGCGCGCGCGGTCGCGCGCGTCGCGGATGCCGAAGCCGACGCCGACCGGCAGCTGCACATGCGCTGCTTGATGCGCGGCACCATCTGCAGCGACCGCGTGCGATGTCGAGGTGGCCGGCACCGGTCACGCCCTTCAGCGACACATAGTAGACATAGCCGCTGGCGATGCGGCCGACGTGCGCGATGCGCGCCTCGGTCGAGGTCGGCGCGAGCAGGAAGATCGGGTCGAGATGCGCTGCGCCTGCAGCGGTCGCGCGAAGTCGCTCGCACTCCTCGGGCGGGTAGTCGACGACGAGCACGCCGTCGACACCGGCGGCCGCGCGCATCGGCGACGAAGCGCTCGATGCCGTAGCGCTCGATCGGATTCGCGTAGCCCATCAGCACGACCGGCGTGGTCTGGGTCGCTGGCGCGGAACGCCGCGCACGATCGCGAGCACCTGCGGCATGCCGATGCCGCGCGCCAGCGCGCGCTCGCCGGCCTTCTGGATCACCGGGCCGTCGGCCATCGGGTCCGAGAACGGAACGCCGAGCTCGATCACGTCGGCGCCGGCTGCCGGCCATCGCCAGCATGATCTCGACGGTCGCATCGGCGTACGGATCGCCGGCGGTGATGTACGGGATCAGCGCCTTGCGGTTGCGTTCGCGAGACTGGCGAAGCGCCGGCGATACGGCTCATCGCGACCTTCACGCCACGATGCACCTTCACCTCTGGCCGGTGCACGACGGCCGGCAGAAAAATTCGGCGCCGGACAGGTCGGCGACGGTGCCGATGTCCTTGTCGCCGCGGCCCGAGAGGTTGACCAGCAGGTGCTGATCGCGTCGCGCAGCGTCGGCGCGATCTTCATCGCGTAGGCGACCGCATGCGCTCGACTCGAGCGCCGGGATGATGCCTTCGGTGCGGCACAGGCGGTGGAACGCCGCCAGCGCCTCGTCGTCGGTGATGCCGACGTATTCGGCACGGCCGATGTCCTTCAGATAGCGCATGCTCGGGGCCGACGCCGGGGTAGTCGAGGCCGGCCGAGATCGAGTGCGTCTCGATGATCTGGCCGTTCGCGTCCTGCAGCAGATAGGTGCGGTTGCCGTGCAGCACGCCGGGCGTGCCGGCGCATGAGCGACGCCGCGTGGCGGCCGGTCTCGAGCCCTCGCCCGCCGCCTCGACGCCGATCAGACGCGTCGCTCGTGGTCGATCGATGTACGGATAGAAGATGCCCATCGCGTTGCTGCCGCCGCCGACGCAGGCGATCACCGCGTCCGGGCTGGCGGCCCGATCATCTCCGGCATCTGCGCCAGGCACTCGTCGCCGATCACGCGCTGGAAGTCGCGCACCATCGTCGGGTACGGATGCGGGCCGGCGACCGTGCCGATGATGTAGAACGTGTTCTCGACGTTGGTGACCCAGTCGCGCAGCGCCTCGTTGAGCGCGTCCTTCAGCGTCTTCGAGCCGGACTCGACCGGCACGACCGTCGCGCCGAGCAGGTTCATGCGGTAGACGTTCGGCGACTGGCGCTTGACGTCCTCGCTGCCCATGTAGACCACGCATTCCAGGCCGTAGCGCGCGCAGATCGTCGCCGTCGCGACGCCGTGCTGGCCGGCGCCGGTCTCGGCGATCACGCGCGGCTTGCCCATGCGGCGCGCCAGCATCGCCTGGCCGATCGTGTTGTTGATCTTGTGCGCGCCGGTGTGGTTCAGGTCCTCGCGCTTCAGGTAGATCTGCGCGCCGCCGAGCTCGCGGCTCAGCGCGCCGGCGTGGTAGATCGGGCTCGGCCGGCCGACGAAGTGCTTCAGCTCGGAGCGGAACTCGGCGATGAACGCCGGGTCGTGCTGCACCTCGGCGTAGCGCGCGCTTGAGTTCGTCGAGCGCGTGGACCAGCGTCTCGGCGACGAAGCTGCCGCCATAGGGACCGAAGTGCCCGTGGCATCGGGTTGCTGGTAGTTCGACATCGTGAAGTGAAGAGAGTTCAGGCCAGCCGATGCGCGCGCTGCGGCATCGGCCTCGCGCACGGCATCGCAGAACCGGCGGATCGCGTCGGCATCCTTGACGCCGCTGGCGGATTCGACGCCGGAGCTCACGTCAACGGCCCAGGGCCGCACCGTCGTGGATGCCATGAATGACATTTCCGGCATGCAACCCACCAGACAAAACGACCGGACAGGGCACGCCGGATGCGAATGAGAGACCAATCGAAGACCTTTCCGCCGCCGCCATAGGCCTCGACATGGGCGTCGAGCAGGATGGCTTGGGCGTCGCGGAATACGTGCCGGACGAAGTCTAGCAAATCGAACCCCGGCGCGATGCCGGGCCGCCCGCAGGAACGGCCGATCGGCAGCTCGCACAGAACGCCGGGCGTCTCGTCGCCATGGAACTGCAGCAGCACCTGCGGGAATCGCGGCTCGACGGTCGGCAGCGACTTCGGCCGATGCTCGCATTGACGAACAGGCCGACCGGCGTGACGAAGGGCGGCAGGCAGCCGAGCCAGCGCCGCAGCCCGCGCCAGTTCGTACTGTAGCGCGGGCTCTGGTGCGTACAGCACGAGTCCGACCGCATCGGCGCCGGCCGCGACCGCGGTGGCGACATCGACCTCTTGCGAGTCACGCCGCAGATCTTGATCCGCGTGCGCTGCGCTCATCGGCGTGGTCCAGGGCAGCCAATCCAGCGGCGGGGCTTCGGTCGGGAATGGCATGTACGGCATCGTAGTACGGGCCCGCGAAGTACAGGCCGCCGCGGCGCGAACGTCGGCGCGGCGCGGCTGCGGTCGCGAGCCGGCCAGGACATCGCTCGAGCCATGCCGGCGCGCGTCGCCGCTGCCGACCAGCGACGAGGCAGCCCATGATGTTGCGCACCATGTGGTGCAGGAAGGCGTTCGCGTCGAAGTCGAAGCGCCAGTAGGCGCCGCGCCGCGTGATCCCGATCGAGCGAAGCGTCTTGCACCGGCGTCGCGCGCCTGGCACTCAGACGAGCGAAAGGCGCTGAAGTCGTGTTCGCCGATCAGCCGACGTCGGCAGCGCTCCGCATCGCGCGCGCCGTCGAGCGGGCGGAAGGTCCAGCCGACCTGGCCCGGCTCGAGTCGCCGGCCGCACCGGCGATTCGAGCAGCACGTAGACGTAGCGCCGGCCCGAGCGCGCTGCGACGCGCATGGAAGAGTCGTCAGCGACCGGTCGGCACCATTGCACGGCGATGTCGGCGGGCAGGATAGCGGTTGATGCCGCGCACCCACGATTGCGGCTGCGCACGGCATCGGTGTCGAGGTGGACGACCTGATTGAGCGCATGCACGCCGGCATCGGTGCGCCCTGCGCACAGACCCGTGGCGAGCCGACGGCGAAGGCGCGCCAGCGCCGCTTCGAGGTGGTCCTGCACCGCTTCGGCCGCCGGGCTGGCTTTGCCAGCCGCAGTAGGCGCTGGCCGCGATAGCACAATCCGAGCGCGACTCTCATGAGCGGCCTCACGCTGCGAGGCCGAAGCGGCGCGGTCGGCGTCAGCCGAGGTCGTCCAGCATGCTCTGCGCGCTGGCTCTTCGTCGCGCCGACGGCGTTGGCCAGAACTTCGCGCAGCAGATCGCGAGCACCGTCCGTGTCGCCGATCTGCCGGAACTCCTCGGCCAGCTCGAGCTTGCGCGAGCATCGGATCGCTCGCCGTCAACGCTGTCAGCGATCGGAAGATCGACCTCCGTTGAAGCGCAGGCTCGCGCCAGCCGGTTTTCGCGGTCGTGGCTGCGCCGGCGCATCGAGGTCGAGCGAGATGACCGGACAGGTCGAAGGCCGAGCGGCTCATCGGCGCTTGTCCGGCGGGTTCGGCGGCAGCGTGGCTCTGAATCGGCGTGCGGCAGTAGGTCGTGCGGCGTCTGGAACGCCGTCCATGTCCGCGGCGCGAGGCTATCGGCGCGAAGGCCGTCGAGTCGAGCGCGCCTGCGCGTCGACGGCGTTCCGCGCTTCGGGATCGTCCGAGATCGAGGTCGAGGTCGATGCCGCTGCTGCCGTCGCTGCGAAGCGCACCGGCCAGCGTCGTGCCGAACTGCGAAGGCGCCGGCATCACCGACTGCGGCATTGTGCTCGCGCCGAGCCGCTCGAAGAACTCGACCGCCTGCGTGCACTGCGTCGGGCGGGCGCGCCGCCCGGCTTGGTACAGCGGGTTGCCCGGCATCGATCGTCGGCGCCGAGTTCCTGTGCCTTCGCCCAGTCTTCGCCTTCGCCGCGGGTCAGCGCATAAGAGCTGGGTTGCGAGCAACTCGAAGCCCTTGGTGTCGCGGCGCTTGGCGTAGACCTCGAGCAGCTTGGTGCGGATCGCCATGCGGTCCGGGTTGCTGCGCATCGCCTCCTTGAGGATTTCTTCGGCCTGCAGATCGCGGCCGTAGGCGAGGTAGACATCGGCCTCGGCGACCGGATCGACGTCGCCGATCGCGTCGAGCTGGCTCAGCGAATAGCTCATCGACGACGAGTGTGCCGCCGGCATCGCGCGTGTCGATCCGCTGCCCGCCGCTGGCGCCGAAGAACGAATCGGGCTGCAGGCGGCTTTCGAGGAACGAGGTCTCGCCGCTGTCCTTCTTCGAGCGCTTGCGTGAACCGATAGACGCCGAAACCGCCGAGCAAGCGCGACCAGCAAGCCGCCGACGCCGAGCGCCAGCGGGTTGTCGTCGAGCAGCGAGCCGAGCAGATCGCGCTCGCCGCGGCATCGGGCTGCTCGGCGTGGTCGCGGCTTCGGGCAGCCGCAGGCGCTCGCGACTGGCTGTCGCGATCGCCGGCGATGCCGCCGGCGCAGCCGTCGGCAGTCGCTGCGGCCACGAGCGCTGGCACTCGGCAGTCGGGCCGGCGCGACGAGCGGCGGGACCGGCGCCGCGAGCGGGCAGGCGGCGTTGCCGGTGCCGGCGCCCGGGGCCGACGACGGGTCGGCGCAGCGAGCAGTCGGCGCCGGACTCGGCCGAGCCTGTACCGGGCGCTTGGCGTCGCAGCGGCGCCTGGCACTGGTCGCGGCCGGCGCGGACCGTGTCAGTAGCGCAAGCCGCAGGTGCTGCAGCGAGCCTGCGGTGCGCGGCTGCCGATGCGGCGGCAGCGCCTGGACAGCTTCTTCAGCTCGGTCGACGTTCTTCGACGAGCTCGGCGACCCGCGCGTCGTGCAGCCTTCTTCTGCGCGTCTCCTTCGCCAGATCTGCTCCTCGGCGCACTCGGCTTGCCGAGCTGCCGCGCCCTTGCTCAGCGTCAGCTTGTCGGGCGTCGGGCGCGGCGACCTGCTTGCGGTCGTCGACCGAGGCCTGCACCTTGCCGCTCGCCTGGCGCGGCGCTCGGCCTTCGGTGACGCGCGGCATCGGACGCCGGCGCAGGCGTCTGTCGATAGGCGCCGAAGTCGGCGCTCTGGGCCGTGGATGACCTGCGCGCCTCGGTCGGCGTCACGCCTTGGGCGGCATCCGGCGCTCGGCACGGCCAGCACGACGCCGGCCTTCAGCCGGTTCATGTTGTTGTCGATGAAAGCGCTTGCGGGTTGCCGCGGAACAGCGACGACCAGCATCTGGTCGAGCGACACGCCGGGTCGCTGCGTGCGCGTCGGCGATGCGTCGACAGCGAGTCGCCCGGCTTGACCTTGGTATTCGTCGACGCTCCCGAAGCCGGTCGGCGCGGCGCTCGGCGCGCAGCTGCGCGTGCCGGTGCGGTTGCGGGCAGCGCGGCGTTGCGCTGCGACGCGCCGTTGCGGCGCGCGGCGGAGCTTCGGCGCTGCGACGCGGAGGGCCGACGCGGCGCCGGCGGTCGCGCGGCAGCTGGCGCGGGCGCGCGTCGCGGCAGCCGGTGCCGTCGGCCGGGCTCGGCGCGGCGCAGCGCACGTCGTCGGCGGATCGAACAGCAGCGTGTATTCGCGTACCAGGCGCCCGGTGGCCCAGGAGATCTCGAGAATCACGTCGACGAACGGCTCCTGGACGCCGCGGTCGCTGGTGAAGCGGACGATACGGACGGCCGTCGGGCGCGCCGCTGCAAGCGTCGGCCCGGGTCGTCGGGCAGCACCGCGTTGTAGTCGACACTCGCGGCGCGATACGCCTCCGGCGGCGCGACGCGAACGCGCAGGTTCGCCGCCTCCTCGGGCGTCATGCTGGTGATGTCGATCTCGGCGCTGCAGCGTCTCGCCGAGCGCCGACTGCACCTGCAGTCGGCCCAGGCCCAGGGCCAGGCCGAGCGGGGCGGCCAGCAGCAGGCGCCGCAGCAACGCCCGTAAGGGCGAACGCGCCCCGAGAACGTCGAGTTTTCTTTTCAAGGCGTCTCCCGAATAGACGATGGCTGTAGCACGCGAAGCCCGCCGATGACGGCGACACCCTCCGCGCGATTGCAGCGCAACCGCCCTGCGCGAAGCCGAAATCACCATAACATCAGCGAGCCATACGAGTGACAAGCTCATGCAATGGCTGACATTCGCGTGCGCTCGTCTCTGCAGTGCATCTGCACGCGAGTTGTTGCAAGCGACAACGGCACGCGCCTCACCGACGCGACCTCAGCTTCGAGCAGGATCCGCAGCATGCGGCGCAGCGGTTCGGCGGCGCCCCACAGCAGCTGATCGCCGACCGTGAACGCGCCCAGGTACTGCGCGACCCATCGCCATCTTGCGCAGCCGGCCGACCGGGATCGTCAGCGTGCCGGTCACCGCCACCGGCGTCAGGTCGCGCATCGTGGCTTCGCTGGTTGTTCGGCACGACCTTGACCCAGGCGTTGTCGTTCGCGATCAGCGCCTCGATGTCGGCCAGCGGCACGTCCTTCTTGAGCTTGAACATCAGCGCCTGGCTGTGGCAGCGCATCGCGCCGATCGCGCACGCAGAAGCCGTCGACCGGCACCGCCGGCGCTGCCGAACCCGGCGCCCCTGGCCGAGGATCTTGTTGGTCTCGGCGCCGCCCTTCCACTCTTCGCGGCTGGCCTGCCGCTCGCCGGCAGCTTGCCGATCGAGATCCTTGTCGATCCACGGGATCAGAGCTGCCGCCGAGCGGCACGCCGAAGTGGGCCGATCTCGGCCGCGCGTCAGCGTCGCTGCTGCCTCGCAGCGACGCGGCGGTCGATCTCGAGGATCGCGCTCTTCGGGTCGTCGAGCAGCGTCGCGCACCTCGGCGTTGCAGCGTGCCGTACTGCGTCAGCAGCTCGCGCATGTGCTGCGCGCCGCCGCCCGACGCCGCCTGGTAGGTCATCGTGCTCATCCACTCGACCAGGCCGGCCTTGAACAGCGCGCCGACGCCCATCAGCATGCAGCTCACGGTGCAGTTGCCGCCGATCCAGTTGCGGCCGCCCTGCGCGACGGCGTCCTGATCACGCGGCAGGTTGACCGGGTCGAGGACGATGACGGCGTCGTCCTTCATGCGCAGGGTCGATGGCGGCGTCGATCCAGTGGCCGTTCCAGCCGGCGGCGCGCAGCTTCGCGGATAGACGTCGCTGGTGTAGTCGCCGCCCTGGCGTCGTGATGATGATCTCGCAGCGCTTCAGCGCCTCGATGTCGTAGGCGTCCTGCAGCCGGGTCTCGTTCTTCGCGACATCGCCGGCGCCGCGCCGCCCGGCGTTGCTGGTGCTGAAGAAGATCGGCTCGATCAGGGCGAAGTCGCCCTCGGCCTGCATGCGGTCCAGCAGCACGGAGCCGACCATGCCGCGCCAACCGACCAATCCTGTGAGTTCCATCGCGTCATGCCCCTCGAAAGTTGCGTGTGAAACTCTTTGCTGCCCCGGCTCGCTCGCGCCGGAGCAGGGCGAGACGAACCGGAGCGTGCTAGCTCTTGGTGATCGTCTTCTTGGTGAGCGCGGCCGACGACCGCGTCACCCATCTCGCGTGTGCCGACCTTCGTCGTGCCTTCGGCCCAGATGTCGGCCGTGCGCAGCCCGGAGGCGAGCATCGTGCTGCACCGCCGACTCGATGCGAGTCGGCGGCCTCGGGCTGGTTGAGGTGAAAGCGGAGCATCATGGCGGCGGACAGGATTGTAGCCAGCGGATTGGCGAGGTCCTTGCCGGCGATGTCGGGCGCGCTGCCGTGGCTCGGCTCGTACAGGCCCTTGCCGCTCGCGTCGAGCGACGCCGACGGCAGCATGCCGATCGAGCCGGTCAGCATCGCCGCCTCGTCCGAGAGGATGTCGCCGAACATGTTGCCGGTGACGATCACGTCGAACTTCTTCGGCGCCCGCACCAGCTGCATCGCGGCGTTGTCGACGTACATGTGGTCGAGCGTCGACGTCCGGATACTGCGCGTGCGACCTCGGTGACGACGTCCTTCCAGAACTGGAACGTCTCGAGCACGTTGGCCTTGTCGACGCTGGTGAGCCGCTTGCTGCGCTTGCGCGCGCGCCTGAAGGCGACGTGGGCGATGCGCTCGATCTCGGGCGGGTGTAGCGCATCGTGTCGAAGGCTTCGTCGGCGCCGGCGAAGGCGCCGTCGGGCGCTGCGCGGCGGCCGCGCGGCTGGCCGAAGTAGATGTCGCCGGTCAGCTCGCGGATGATCAGGATGTCGAGCCCGGCGACGAGCTCGGGCTTCAGGCTCGATGCGTGCGGTGAGCTCCGCGATAGCAGATCGCCGGCCGGAAGTTCGCGAACAGGCCGAGCGCCTTGCGCAGGCCGAGGATCGCCTGCTCCGGGCGCAGCGCGCGCTCGAGCTTGTCGTACTTCCAGTCGCCGACGGCGCCGAACAGCACCGCGTCGGCCGCCTTGCGCGAGCTGCAGCGTCGACTCGCGGCAGCGGATGGCCGTGCGCCTCGTAGGCGGCGCCGCCGACCAGGCGCATGCTCGGTCTCGAAGCGCAGGTCGAGCGCGCCGCAGCACGCGCACGGCCTGGGCGACGATCTCGGTGCCGATGCCGTCGCCGGGCAGGATCGCGATCTTCATGCGGTCGGCTCCGGAGTCGTGCGCAGCCGTCACATGGTCGTGGCGCGAGCCACGGCTTGCTTCAGCAGCCGCTCGGCCTCGAACGCGCGGATCTTGTCGGCGTGGCGCAGGGTCAGGCGCGATGTCGTCGTAGCCGCCGAGCAGGCAGTACTTGCGAAACGGCTCGACCTCGAAGCGCGAGCTCGCCGCCGTCGGGCTTGATCGACGACCTGGCGCTCGAGGTCGATCGTCAGCCGAGTAGCCGACGAAGGCCGCGACCTCGTCGAACAGCTGCGCGCCACCTGGTGCTCCGGCAGCACGATCGGCAGCAGGCCGTTCTTGAAGCAGTTGTTGAAGAAGATGTCGGCGTAGCTCGGCGCGATCAGCGCGCGGAAGCCGTACTGCTCGCAGCGCCCACGGCGCGTGCTCGCGCGACGAGCCGCAGCCGAAGTTCTTGCGCGCGAGCAGCACCGAGGCGCCCTTGGTAGCGCGGCTGGTTGAGCACGAAATCCGGATTCGGCTGGCGCGCTCGCCGGGTCCTGCCCCGGCTCGCCGGGATCGAGATAGCGCCACGCGTCGAACAGGTTCGGGCCGAAGCCCGACTGCCTGATCGACTTCAGGAACTGCTTCGGGATGATCGCGTCGGTGTCGACGTTCTCCCGGTCCATCGGCGCGACCAGTCCGGTTGTGAATGCGAAACGGTTCCATGTATCGCCTGGTGCTCGACGTCAGCGCGAGCGGCGACGTCGACGAAGTGGCCTTCGATCGCCGCCGCCGCGGCCATCGCCGGGCTGACCAGATGCGGTGCGGCCGCCCGCGCCCTGGCGGCCTTCGAAGTTGCGGTTGCTGGTCGAGGCGCAGCGCTCGCCCGGCTCGAGCCGGTCGGCGTTCATCGCCGAGGCACATCGAGCAGCCGGGCTCGCGCCATTCGAAGCCGGCGCCCTTGAAGATCGTGTCGAGGCCTTCGCGCTCGGCCTGCTCCTTCACGAGGCCGGAGCCCGGCACGACCATCGCCAGCTTGACGTTGCTCGGCGATGCGCCGCCGAGCCGGCGCACGACCGCCGCGGCTTCGCGCAGGTCCTCGATGCGGCGAGTTGGTGCACGAGCCGATGAAGACCTTGTCGATCCGGATGTCGGCGATCCGGCTTGTTCGGCTCGAGCGCCATGTAGCTGCAGCGCGCGCTCCGATCGCGTCGCGCTTGCCCGGCGTCCTTTCTCGCGCTCGGGATCGGGCACGCGGTCGTCGATCGACGACGACCATCTCGGGCGACGTGCCCCAGGTGACCTGCGGACGGACCTCGCGCGGCGTCGAGCTCGACGACCGCGTCCCAGTGCGCGTCGGCGTCGGAGTGCAGCGTGCGCCAGTAGCGCTACGCGCCTGCTCCCACTCGAGGCCGGTCGGGCGTGAACGGGCGGCCCTTGCACGTAGGCGATCGTCGTCTCGTCGACTGCCGATCAGCCCGGCGCGCGCGCCGGCCTCGATCGCCATGTTGCAGACCGTCATGCGCCCTTCCATGCTGAGCGCGCGGATCGCGCGAGCCGGCGAACTCGATCGTGTAGCCGGTGCCGCCGGCGGTGCCGATCTTGCCGATGATCGCCAGCACGATGTCCTTCGGCGCTGCAGCCGCGGCGGCAAGCGTGCCGTCGACGCGCACGCAGCATGTTCTTCGCCTTGCGCGCGAGCAGCGTCTGCGTCGCCAGCACGTGCTCGACCTCGCTGGTGCCGATGCCGTGCGCGAGCGCGCCGAACGCGCCGTGGGTCGAGGTGTGCGAGTCGCCGCAGACGACCGTCATGCCCGGCAGCGTCGCGCCCTGCTCCGGGCCGATCACGTGGACGATGCCCTGGCGCCGGTCGTTCATCTTGAACTGCGTGATGCCGCGCGCGGTCGCAGTTGGCGTCGAGCGTGTCGACCTGCAGGCGCGAGATCGGGTCGGCGATGCCGTGCGAGCGATCGGTGGTCGGCACGTTGTGGTCGCTGACCGCGAGGTTGGCCGACACGCGCCAGACCTTGCGCCCGGCCAGCTCGAGGCCCTCGAACGCCTGCGGGCTGGTCACCTCGTGGACCAGGTGGCGGTCGATGTAGAGCACCGCGGTGCCGTCGTCTTCGGTGTGGACGACGTGCTCGTCCCAGATCTTGTCGTACAGCGTGCGGTCGCATGGCGATCGCTGCGTCTCTGCTAGCGCGCCGGCTAGCGCGCGTTCGCGCACCGGCTGCACCGTGCGCGGCCGTCGCCGCCGGTGTAGAGCTGGCGCGGCCGGCCGATCTTGTACTCGGGATCGCCGATCATCTCGTTCAGCTGCGCGATCCAGCCGACCGTGCGCGCCAGCGCGAAGATCGCGGTGAACAGGCTCACCGGGATGCCGATCGCGCGCTGCACGATGCCCGAATAGAAGTCGACGTTCGGGTAGAGCTTGCGGGCGACGAAGTACTCGTCCTCGAGCGCGATCTTCTCGAGCGCCATCGCCAGCTTGAAGATCGGATCGTCGTGCAGGCCGAGCGCGTCGAGCACCTCGTGGCAGGTCTCGCGCATCAGCTTGGCGCGCGGGTCGTAGTTCTTGTAGACGCGGTGGCCGAAGCCCATCAGCTTGATGCCCGAGTTCTTGTCCTTCACCTGGCGGATGAACTCGCCGATCTTCTCGACGCCGCCCATCTTCTGCACGTCTTCGAGCATGTTCAGCGCCGCCTCGTTGGCGCCGCCGTGCGCCGGGCCCCACAGGCAGGCGACGCCGGCGGCGATCGCCGCGAACGGGTTGGTGCCCGACGAGCCGCACAGGCGCACCGTCGAGGTCGAGGCGTTCTGCTCGTGGTCGGCGTGCAGGATGAAGATGCGGTCCATCGCCCGCACCAGCACGTCGTTCGGCTCGTAGTCCTCGCACGGCGTCGCGAACATCATGCGCATGAAGTTGCCGGCGTACGAGAGGTCGTTCTTCGGATAGATGTACGGCTGGCCGACGCGTGTACTTGTAGGCCATCGCGACCAGCGTCGGCATCTTCGCGATCAGGCGGATCGCCGAGATCTCGCGGTGCTGCGGGTTGTTGATGTCGGTGCGAGTCGTGATAGAAGGCCGACAGCGCGCCGACCAGGCCCGGTCAGCGATCGCCATCGGATGGGCGTCGCGGCGGAAGCCGCGCAGGAAGAACTGCATCTGCTCGTTGACCATCGTGTGGTGCGTGACGAGCTTCGATGAAGCTCGCCTTCTCTGCGTCGCGTTCGGCAGCTCGCCGTTGAGCAGCAGGTAGCAGGTCTCGAGGTAGTCGCAGTTCGTCGGCCAGCTGCTCGATCGGGTAGCCGCGATAGAGCAGCTCGCCCTTGTCGCCGTCGATGTAGGTGATCGTCGAGTTGCACGACGCCGTCGACAGGAAGCCCGGGTCGTAGGTGAACTTGCCGGTCTGCGCGTAGAGCTTGCGGATGTCGATCACGTCCGGGCCGATCGTGCCCTTGTAGATCGGCAGCTCCATGCTCGGGCTGCCGTCCGAGAACGAGAGGGTGGCTTTGACGTCGGACGGGTCATGTCATGGCGTGAGTCCTCGGAAAAAGTGGGCGTGCAGAGTCGTGACCTCCGGGCTTGTCTGCGCCTGCGTCAGCGCGTCACGCGCAGCTGGCCTCGATGACGGCGACCTCGGCCCGATCGAGTGTCACGGCTCGGCTTCTGTGCGGCCGAGCAAGCAGGTCGAGCAGGTCGTTGTCGGCAGAGCTCCATCAGCGCGCTGCAGGCCGCGCCGCCTGCGCTCGGTGATCGGCGTCACCGTGGCGCGGCGAAGAAGCGCTCGATCAGCAGGTCGTTCTCGAGCAGGCCGCGCCGGCAGCGCCAGCGCAGCTTGCTGAGGCGCGCGTGTCGATCGACGGCGTCCGCATCGGCTGGCGATTCGGCTGAGCGTGACGACGTCGGCAGTCCATCAGACCGCGCGCCGCACCATCAGTTCCTTGATCTTGCCGATCGCGCTGCGTCGGGTTCAGGCTCTTCGGGCAGACGTCGACGCAGTTCATGATCGTGTGGCAGCGGAACAGCCGGTACGGGTCCTCGAGGTTGTCGAGCCGCTCGCCGGTCGTCCTGGTCGCGGCTGTCGGCGATGAAGCGGTAGGCCTGCAGCAGCCCGGCCGGGCCGACGAACTTGTCGGGGTTCCACCAGAAGCTCGGGCACGACGGTCGAGCAGCTCGCGCACAGGATGCACTCGTACAGGCCGTTCAGCTCGTCGCGCTCCTCGGGCGACTGCAGCCGCTCCTTCTCGGGCGGCGTCTCGTCGTTGACGAGGTACGGCTTGATCGAGTGGTACTGCTTGAAGAACTGCGTCATGTCGACGATCAGGTCGCGGATCACCGGCAGCCCGGGCAGCGGCTTCAGCACGATCGGATCCTTCAGCGTGCGCATGTTGGTCAGGCACGCCAGGCCGTTCTTGCCGTTGATGTTCATCGCGTCCGAGCCGCACACGCCCTCGCGGCACGAGCGCCGGAAGCTCAGGCGTCGGATCGACCGCCTTCAGCTTCATCAGCGCGTCGAGCAGCATGCGCTCGCTGCCGTCGAGCTCGACCTCGAGCGTCTGCATGCGCGGCTTCGCGCCGGTCTCGGGGTCGTAGCGGTAGATCTGGAACAGCGCGCTCGTCGCTGGCATGGCGCGCCGATCGAGTCGAGGCTGCGACGGCGGAAGGTGTCGGTTCGGCCATGATCAGAAGGTGCGCACCTTGGGCGGAATCGATTCGACGGTCTGCGGCTTCAGGTTCACCGGCTTGTAGTCGAGGCGGTTGCCTTCGCTGATACCAGAGCGTGTGCTTCATCCACTCGGCGTCGTTGCGGCCGTTCGGCGCGACCGGATCGTCGATCGGCCGCTCGTAGTCGGAGACCGTGTGCGCGCCGCGGCACTCGTGGCGCGCCGCCGCCGAGACCATCGTCGCGAGCGCCGACTCCGATCAGGTTGTCGACCTCGAGCGCCTCGACGCGCGCGGTGTTGAAGACCTTCGACTTGTCGGCCGAGGTGGATCGACCTGCGCGCGCTCGGCGATCGCCTGACCTTGCCGACGCCCTCGTCCATCGACGCCTGGGTGCGGAACACGCCGGCGTGCTGCCTGCATCGTCTTGCGCAGGTCGTTGGCGACGTCCTGCGAGTACTCGCCGCCGGTGCTCGCGTCGAGCCGCGCCAGGCGCGCCAGCGGTGAAGTCGGCGGCGTCGCGCCGGCAGCGGCCTGGTGCGTCGCGCCGAGCCAGCTGCGCTGGCGACGATGTGGTTGCCGGCGGCGCGGCCGAAGACGAGCAGGTCGAGCAGCGAGTTGGTGCCGAGCCGGTTGGCGCCGTGCACGCTGACGCACGAGCACTCGCCGACCGCGTAGAGGCCGTTGACGACCGCGTTCGGATCGCCGTCCTTCGGCGCGACGACCTGGCCGTGGACGTTGGTCGGCACGCCGCCCATCTGGTAGTGGATCGTCGGCACGACCGGGATCGGCTCGCTGCGTGATGTCGACGTTGGCGAAGTTGTGGCCGATCTCGAACACGCTCGGCAGGCGCTTCATGATCGTCGTCGGCGCCGAGGTGCGTCATGTCGAGGACGATGTAGTCCTTGTTCGGGCCGCAGCCGCGCCCTTCCTTGATCTCCTGGTCCATGCAGCGCGAGACGAAGTCGCGCGGCGCGAGGTCCTTCAGCGTCGGCGCGTAGCGCTCCATGAAGCGCTCGCCGTCGCTGTTGCGCAGGATCGCGCCCTCGCCGCGGCAGCCTTCGGTCAGCAGCACGCCGGCGCCGTAGACGCCGGTCGGGTGGAACTGCCAGAACTCCATGTCCTCGAGCGGAATGCCGGCGCGCGCCGCCATGCCGAGGCCGTCGCCGGTGTTGATGAAGGCGTTGGTCGAGGCCGCGAAGATGCGGCCCGCGCCGCCGGTCGCGAGCAGCACCGCCTTGGCCTGCGAGGATGTGCAGCTCGCCGGTCTCCATCTCGAGCGCGGTGACGCCGACGACGTCGCCCTCGGCGTCGCGGATCAGGTCGAGCGCCATCCACTCGACGAAGAAGTTGGTGCGCGCCTTGCACGTTCTGCTGGTAGAGCGTGTGCAGCATCGCGTGGCCGGTGCGGTCGGCCGCGGCGCAGGCGCGCTGCACCGGCTTTTCGCCGTAGTTCGCGGTGTGGCCGCCGAACGGGCGCTGGTAGATCGTGCCGTCGGGATTGCGGTCGAACGGCATGCCGAAGTGCTCGAGCTCGTAGACGACGTTCGGCGCCTCGCGGCACATGAACTCGATCGCGTCCTGGTCGCCGAGCCAGTCGCAGCCCTTGACGGTGTCGTAGAAGTGGTAGTGCCAGTTGTCCTCGCTCATGTTGCCGAGCGAGGCGCCGATGCCGCCCTGCGCCGCGACGGTGTGCGAGCGGGTCGGGAACACCTTGGACAGCACGGCGACGTTGAGGCCGGCGCGCGCGAGCTGCAGCGACGCGCGCATGCCCGAGCCGCCGGCGCCGACGATGACGACGTCGAAGCGGCGCGTCGGCAGCGACGAGGTGCGGACCGCGGGCGCGTCCATCACAGCCTCCAGAGCACCTGGATCGCCCAGCCGGCGCAGCCGACCAGCCAGGCGATCGTCGACAGATGTCGAGCGCGAGGCGGATGCCGACCGGCTTCACGTAGTCCATCCAGATGTCGCGCATGCCGACCCAGACGTGGTAGAGCAGCGAGACGATGGCGACGAAGGTCAGCACCTTCATCCACTGCTGCGCGAAGATCGCCGACCACTTGTAGTAGCCGAGCTCGCCGGGCATCAGCACCTGCACGACCACGGCGATGCGTGAACGAGCGCCATCAGCAGCGACGTGATGCGCTGCGCGAGCCAGTCGCGCAGCCCGTAGTGCGCGCCGACGACGAGTGCGCTTGGAACCGAAGGTCGTTGCCATGGCGTGCGGCTCAGAAGAACAGCTTCGCGCCGAGCGCGAGCGCGACGACGGCTGCTGAGCGACGATCGTCGACGAGCGCCGACTGGCGGCCGAACGCGAGGCCGACACTGCGTGCGTCGCGTCCATCCAGAGGTGGCGCAGGCCGGCGCATGAAGTGCGAGCAGGTAGGCCCAGATCAGCGCGAAGCGCGACGAGCTTGAAGAACCAGCCCGGCAAGCCCGCCGGCGCCGGCCGCTGAAGACGCTCGCGAACCGCTGCGTAGCGAGATCTCCGGACGTCACGCTGGCGTCGAACATCCAGATCGCGAACGGCAGCAGCAGGAACATCAGCCGCGCCGCTGATGCGGTGCAGGATCGAGACCCAGCCCGGCGGCGGCAGCCGGTACGTGCGCAGCTGGCGTGATGTGGATGTTGCGATAGACCGGCCGTCGCTTCGCGGTTGTTCTTTGAGCCATGGCCATGTCGATCTTGAGTTCGAGAAGCGCTGCCGCATGCCAACCGGACGAGTTTATTGCAACGCGGCAGACTCCGCGAGCGCGTCGCCGGCGGCGACTGCGCCTCGACCTAAACTTCGTGCGTCCGGTCCGCAGAGCGCCGCCACCTTCATCCCTATTCTCCCGGAGAATCCATGATGAAGCCACCCGTCCGCGTCGCGGTCACCGGCGCTGCCGGCCAGATCGGCTATGCCCTGCTCTTTCGCATCGCCTCGGGCGAGATGCTCGGCAAGGACCAGCCGGTCATCCTGCAGCTGCTCGAGATCCCCGACGAGAAGGCGCAGAAGGCGCTCAAGGGCGTGATGATGGAGCTCGACGACTGCGCCTTCCCGCTGCTCGCCGGCATGCAGGCGCACGGCGACCCGATGACGGCGTTCAAGGACGCCGACTACGCGCTGCTCGTCGGCGCCACGGCCGCGCGGCCCGGGCATGGAACGCAAGGACCTGCTGGCCGCCAACGCGCAGATCTTCACCGCGCAGGGCAAGGCGCTCGAACGCGGTCGCCTAGCCGCAACGTCAAGGTGCTGGTCGTCGGCAACCCGGCCAACACCAACGCCTACATCGCGATGAAGAGCGCGCCCGACCTGCCGCGCAAGAACTTCACCGCGATGCTGCGCCTCGACCACAACCGCGCCGCCAGCCAGATCGCCGCCAAGACCGGCAAGCCGGTGGCGGCGATCGAGAAGCTCGTGCGTCTGGGGCAACCATTCGCCGACGATGTACGCCGACTACCGCTTCGCGACGATCGACGGCCAGCCGGTCGAAGGCGATGATCAACGACGACGCCTGGAACACGGACGCGTTCCTGCCGACCGTCGGCAAGCGCGGCGCCGCGATCATCGAGGCGCGCGGCCTGTCGTCGGCGGCGTCGGCGGCGAACGCGGCGATCGACCACGTGCGCGACTGGGCGCTCGGCACGCAACGGGCGACTGGGTGACGATGGGCATTCCGTCCGACGGCCAGTACGGCATTCCGAAGGACGCGATGTTCGGCTTCCCGGTCACGACCGCGGGCGGCGAGTACAAGCTCGTCGAAGGCCTCGCCGATCGACGCCTTCAGCCAGGAGCGCATCAACCTGACGCTGAAGGAACTGACGGAGGAGCAGGACGGCGTCAAGCACCTCGTCTGAGCCGGCCGCGCGAACGTCGCGGACGGCGCGTCAGGCTGGCGCGCGGCGTCGCGCCGCGTGACGCAGTTCCCGACACCGGCGGTAACGGCCGGTAAGCACCGCGCCGCGGCGCAGCCGGCGCAGCACAATCGGCGCCGTTCGTCTGTCGCCTGCAAGGACATTGCCATGCCGACTTCGTCTGCTCCGCATCGCGCCCGCCGCCGCTGCGCTGATCGTCTGCTCGTTGCGCCGCTTCGCCGTCGCCGCGTTCGCCGCCGAGCCCGCGCCGACGAAGCCACTGCCGCCAAGATCACTGAAGAAGACGCGCCGCACGCCGGCCGCCTTCGACCGATTCCGAAGCCCAGCCCGACCAGGTCAAGGCCGCCGAGCTGTGTCTACTACGGCCCCTACGAGTGCGAGTTCAAGCAGACGGTCAACGTCGTGCAAAGCCCGAAGCACGCGGCCTATGTCGACGTCAAGCTCGGCAAGCAAGACCTGGCTCATGAAGCCGGTGCTGTCGTCGACCGGCGCGGTCCGCCTCGAGGACGTCGCGCGGCGAGACGCTGATGGTGCAGATCGCGAGCAAGTCGATGCTGCTCAACGTCAAGACCGCGCATCGTATCGTCGACGACTGCGTGAGCCCGAAGCAGCGCGAGCTGATCGCCGAGGCGAAGGCGGCCAAGGCGGCCGCCGAGGCAGCACCGGTCAAGGCAGCGGAGCAAGCGCGGCACGGCCGCGGCGCCGGCAACGACCTCGACTAAGTGATGACGCCGTCGCACGTCCGACGGCGCATCATGCCCCGATCCTGTTCGACACGGTGAGGTAGCGCCCTTCACCGGTCGCCGCGACGCGCGCCCTGCGGGCGCGTCGTCGTTTGCGGCGCGTCGCGGCGGTCGCGCTCGATAATTCGGCCGCATGACGCGTCCCGTTCAACTTCAGCCCCGGGCCCGCCGTCCTTCCCGAACCGGTGCTGCGCCAGGCCGCCGCCGAGATGCTCGACTGGCACGGCAGCGGCATGTCGGTGATGGAGATGAGCCATCGCGGCAAGGAGTTCATCGTCGATCCACGCCGAGGCCGCAGGCATCGCTGCGCGAGCTGCTGGCGATCCCGGCGAACTACAAGGTGCTCTTCCTGCAGGGCGGCGCGATCGGCGAGAACGCGATCGTGCCGATGAACCTGCTGCGCGGCAAGACGCGCGCCGACTACGTCGACACCGGCGACTGGTCGAAGACGCTCGATCGCCGAGGCCGAGCACTACTGCGCCAGGTCAACGTCGCCGCGAGCGCGCGAGGCGAGCGGCTTCACGGCGATCCCGGCGCAGCGACGAGCTGGCGCCTCGACCCGGACGCCGCCTACGTCCACATCTGCGCCGAACGAGACGATCAGCGGCGTCGAGTACCACTGCACGCCCGACACCGGCGCCGTGCCGCTGGTCGCCGACATGTCGTCGCGACATCCTGTCGCGGCCGGTCGACGTCGCCGCGCTACGGCCTGATCTACGGCGGCGCGCAGAAGAACATCGGCCCGGCCGGGCTGACGATCGTCATCGTCCGCGACGACCTGATCGGCCAGGCGCAGCCGTCGACGCCGTCGGCGTTCGACTACCAGCAGCAGGCCGCCAACGACTCGATGCTCAACACGCCGCCGACCTATGCGATCTACATCGCCGGGCTGGTCTTCGACTGGATCGCAGCGCGCGGCGGCCTGGCGGCGATGGCCGAGCACAACCGCGCCAAGGCCGCGCTGCTCTACGACTACCTCGACCGAGCGCGCTTCTACCGCAACCCGGTCGCGCGCGGCCGACCGCTCGCTGATGAACGTGCCGCTTCCAGCTGCAAGGACCCGGCGCTCGACGCGCCTTTCCTCGAAGGCGCGCGCAGGCGCGCGGCATGGTGCAGCTGAAGGGCCACCGCATCGGTCGGCGGCATGCGCGCCTCGATCTACAACGCGATGCCGATCGAAGGCGTGCAGGCGCTCGCGGACTACCTGAAGGCATTCGAGGCAGCGCCATGGGTGAGCGCCCGGGCGCCGCCCGCCATGGCCTCGAGCATGTCATCGATAGGTATGTACGATTCACGGATAGGGAATCGGGTCGGAAGAGCTTCCGGGACTTTCAAAGGGTTGAAAGTCATCGATCCCAGGCCGCGCTGAGCGGCCCCATCCGAGCGAGAAACGACATGCCCCACTCCTTCCACACACACGCTCCGCACCTTCAAGACCGCTTCCGGCAAGACCGGCAGCTTCTGGTCGCTGCCCGAGCTCGCCAAGACCTATCCCAACGTCGACCGCCTGCCGGTCTCGATGCGCATCGTCCTCGAGTCGGTGCTGCGCAACTGCGACGGCAAGAAGGTGACGCCCGAGCACGTCGTCGAGGTCGCCGGCTGGCAGGCGAACGCGCCGCGCCAGGACGAGATCCCGTTCGTCGTCGCCCGCGTCGTCCTGCAGGACTTCACCGGCGTGCCGCTGCTCGCCGACCTGGCGGCGATGCGCACCGTCGCCGAGCAGATGGGCAAGGACGCCGAAAGCGATCGAGCCGCTGGTGCCGGTCGACCTCGTCGTCGACCACTCGGTGATGATCGACTACTTCGGCACCAAGGACGCGCTCGACCTCAACATGAAGCTCGAGTTCAAGCGCAACGTCGAGCGCTACCAGTTCATGCGCTGGGGCATGCAGGCGTTCGACACCTTCGGCGTCGTGCCGCCCGGGCTTCGGCATCGTCCACCAGGTCAACCTCGAGTACCTCGCGCGCGGCGTCCACAAGGCAGGCGGCGGCGAAGGCGAGCCTGCCGGTCTACTACCCCGACTCGCTGGTCGGCACCGACAGCCACACGACGATGATCAACGGCATCGGCGTCGTCGGCTGGGGCGTCGGCGGCATCGAAGGCCGAGGCGGCGATGCTCGGCCAGCCGGTCTACTTCCTGACGCCCGACGTGGTCGGCTTCGAGTTCACCGGGCGCCTGCGCGAAGGCGTGACCGCGACCGACCTGGTGCTCACCGTCACCGAGATCCTGCGCACGCGAGAAGGTGGTCGGCAAGTTCGTCGAGTTCTTCGGCGCCGGCACCGAGAGCCTGTCGGTTCCCGACCGCGCGACGATGGCCAACATGGCGCCCGAATACGGCGCGACGATGGGCTTCTTCCCGGTCGACGACAAGACGATCGAGTACTTCCAGCGGCACCGGCCGCACGGAGAGCGAGATCGAGTTCTTCCAGGCCTACTTCAAGGCGCAGGGCCTGTACGGCATGCCGCGCGCCGGCCAGATCGACTACAGCAAGGTCGTCCGCCTCGACCTCGGCACCGGTCGCGCCGAGCCTCGCCGGCCCGAAGCGGCCGCAGGACCGGATCGAGATCGGCCACGTCAAGGAGCAGTTCACGTCGCTGTTCAGCAAGTCGCCGACGGAGAACGGCTTCAACCAGCCGGCCGCGCACCTGCTGACGCGCCACCAGGTGCGCGCCGCCGAGTGGCGCGCGCCGACGACGGCGACGCCGGCACAAGTGCCGCGCACGCCGTCGGTCCAGCCGGGCGCGCCGCGCTTCGTCGAGGAGATGGCCGCCAACAAGCCGACCCTGGCCGCCGCGCTGCACGAGGCCGAGCCCGCGCAGCCGCCGAGCGGCGACCTGCACGATCGGCAACGGCGACGTGCTGATCGCGGCGATCACGTCGTGCACCAACACCTCGAACCCGAGCGTGCATGATCGGCGCCGGCCTGCTCGCGAAGAAGGCGGTCGAGGCCGGCCTGACGGTCGCAGCCGCACATCAAGACCTCGCTCGCGCCGGGCTCGCGCATCGTCACCGAGTACCTGACGAAGCGCCGGCCTGCTGCCCTACCTCGAGAAGCTCGGCTTCAGCCTCGCCGCCTACGGCTGCACGACCTGCATCGGCAACGCCGGCGACCTGACGCCCGAGATCAACGAGGCGATCACCAAGAACGACCTGGTCTGCGCCGCCGTGCTCTCGGGCAACCGCAACTTCGAGGCGCGCATCCACCCGAACCTGAAGGCGAACTTCCTCGCCAGCCCGCCGCTCGTCGTCGCCTACGCGATCGCCGGCACGGTGCTGACGCGACCTGATGACCGAGCCGGTCGGCAAGGGCAAGGGCGGCACGCGACGTCTACCTCGGCGACATCTGGCCGACCAGCGACGAGATCGCGCGCGCTGATGAAGTTCGCGATGAACGGCAAGGCCTACAAGGCGAACTACGACAAGGTCGCGAGCGAGCCCGGGCCGCTCTGGGAGAAGATCCAGGGCGTCGACCGGCCAGGTCTACAACTGGCCCGACGTCGACCTACATCGCCGAGCCGCCGTTCTTCGACGGCTTCGAGATGACAGCCGCCGCCGCCGCCCGCGGCGTCAGGGCGCGCGCGATGGCGCTGTTCGGCGACTCGATCACCACCGACCACATCTCGCCGGCCGGCGCGATCAAGGAGTCGTCGCCGGCGGGCATCTGGCTGAAGGCGCACGGCGTCGCCAAGGCCGACTTCAACTCCTACGGCTCGCGCCGCGGCAACCACGACGTGATGATGCGCGGCACCTTCGCCAACGTGCGCATCAAGAACCTGATGATCCCGCCCGGCGCCGACGGCTCGCGCGAGGAAGGCGGCGTGACGCTGTTCCAGCCGTCGCGGCGAGAAGATGTTCATCTACGACGCGGCGATGAAGTACATGCGCCGAGGGCACGCCGACGATCGTCTTCGGCGGCGAGGAGTACGGCACCGGCTCGAGCCGCGACTGGGCGGCCAAGGGCACGCAGCTGCTCGGCATCAAGGCGGTGATCGCGCGCGAGCTTCGAGCGCATCCACCGCTCGAACCTGGTCGGCATGGGCGTGCTGCCGCTGCAGTTCAAGCCCGGCGACTCGTGGGAAGTCGCTCGGCATCCACGGCGACGAGACCTTCGACGTCGAGATCGGCGGCGACGCTTCGCCCGCAGCAGGACGCGACGCTCGTCGATCCACCGCGAGCGGCGACAGCGACGCGGCGCATCCCGCTCGTCCTGCGCATCGACACGCGCGATCGAGGTCGACTACTACAAGCACGGCGGCATCCTGCCGTTCGTGCTGCGGCAACTGCTCGCGGCCTGAGGCCGCGAGCGCGCTGCACGGCGACGGGATGAGACCGCACGCGCTGGCTGCGCGTGCGGGGCTCGCGGCCTCGGCTGCAGCGACCGCCTAGCTGCTGGTCGGGGCGCCGGCGGAGCAGCGCGGGTCGGTGTCCGGTCCGGCGTCGGTGACGGTGTGCGTCGCGTTGCTGATCGACACCTGGAAGACCATGCAGTCGCCTTCGAGGCCGCCGAAGCGGTAGTTCATGACCTGCAGCTTCTGCCAGCCGACCGGGAACACCGAACGCCGGCCGGCCGAGCCGCGTCAGCACCTCGGCCTGCGGCATCCCCGGCTGTGATCGTGGCGAAGGTCTGCAGGCGTCAGCACCTGCTGGCATTGCAACCAGACGGACCCGCTGGCGTCGAAAGTCGAGCATGTAGGTGTCTCTTGACCGACGCGCGGAAACTCGAGCCGCGTGCCGCCGTCCGGCAGCGGGTATTCGGTCACCGGCGCCGAGCGTCTGGCGCGCATCCGCGATCGAGCGTTCCGGGCGGCAGCGACGCAGGCGGACGCAGCGCGCATGCGCCGAGCCGTGTCGGGACGGCAGCACCGCGGTCAGCGCGACGAAGGCGGCTTGGAACTGCGTGCATCGGCTGACTCGCAGCTGGACGACACCGTCGGCGCGATTCTGGACTCGCTGCCGTTCTCCCCGCTCGCGAGCCGGCTCTCTAGAATCGAGCCCTGCGCATCGGCCTGCCGACGCACATCGCTCCGCGTGAACGATCCCTCCTCGCCCCTCGCCTCGCGCCGGACTTCGTCGAACGGCTGCGCGCCTCGGCATCGCCGTCGTCGACACGGGCTTTCACCGGCCGCTCTTCGACGCCGCCTACCTCGATCGTCGAGCGCGGCCGCGCGGCGTTCGTCGACACCGGCACGAACCACTCGGTGCCGCGCCTGCTCGCCGCGCTCGGCCGCCGCCGGGCTCGACGCCCGACGCCGGTCGACTACGTCATCGCCGACCCACGTCCACCTCGACCACGCCGGCGGCGTCGGCCTGCTGATGCAGCACGCTGCCCGCGCGCGCGGCTGGTCGTCCATCCGCGCGGCGCGCGTCACCTGGTCGACCCGACGCCACCTGATCAGGAGCGCGACCGCGCGTCTACGGCGCGGAGGAGATCGAGCGCTCGTACGGCGACGCGTCGGTCCGGTCGATGCGAGCGCGTGATGCGCGACGCAGCGACGGCATGACGATCGAGCTCGCCGGCCGGCCGCTGACGCTTCCTCGACACGCCCGGCCACGCGATGCACCACCACTGCATCTGGGACGCAGCGCAGCCGCGGCTTCTTCACCGGCGACACCTTCGGCCTGTCGTACCGCGAGTTCGACACCGCCGCCGGCGCCTGGATCATGCCGACGACGACGCCGGTGCAGTTCCAGCCCGAGGCGCTTGCGCCGCTCGATCGAGCGCATGCTCGCGTATCGAGCCGGCGTGCATGTACGTCACCCACTACGGCCGCGTCGGCGACGTGCCGCGCCTCGCGCGCGCTGCTGCTCGACGCAGCTCGACGAGATGGTCGCCGCTCGCGCGGGCGACGTCGCGCGGCGCCGCATCGCCACGAGCGCGCTGATGCGCGGCCTCGGCGCGATCCACCTGAAGAGCCTGCGCGCGCACGGCGTGCACGCTGAGCGACGAGCGCGATCCGCGAGCTGCTCGCGCTCGACCTCGAGCTCAACGCGCAGGGCATCGCGCATCTGGCTCGACCGGCCGACGCCGCATGAGACCAACGAGATCACGCTGGTCCGACTTTCATCTCAGGCCAGGTCGCCGTCGTCACCGGCGCCGCGCAACGGCATCGGCGCCGCCTGCGCCGACGCCTGTTCGCGCCGGCGGCGCGGCGGTCGCGCTCTGGGACGTCGACGCGCGCCGCGGCGCAGGCGCTCGCCGCCGAGCTCGCCGAGCGCGGGCGCGCGGCGCGCGACTACGTCGCGCTGCAACGTCGCGCAGCAGCGCCGAGGTCGATGCCGCGCGTCGCCGCCACCGCTCGCCGCCTTCGGCCGCATCGACGTCGCTCGTCAACAACGCCGGCATCTTTCGCGCCGCCGAGTTCCTCGACATCGCCGAGGCCGACTGGGACGCCGTCATCGACGTCAACCTCAAGGGCGCGTTCCTCGTCGGCCAGGCGGTCGCGCGCGAGATCGGCGAGCGACGCGGCGGCGGCGCGATCGTCAACATGAGCTCGGTCAACGGCGTGATGGCGATCCCGAGCATCGCGAGCTACAACGCGAGCAAGGGCGGCATCGACCAGCTGACGCGCGTGATGGCGCTCGCGCTCGCCGACCAGCGGCATCCGCGTCAACGCGGTCGCGCCGGGCACGATCGCGACCGAGCTGGCGCAGAACGCCGTGCTCGGCAGCGCCGAGGCGACGGCGCGGATCATGAGCCGGACGCCGCTGCAGCGCCTCGGCGAGCCCGACGAGAGTCGCCGACGGTGTGCGCCTTCCTCGCCAGCGACGCGGCGAGCTACATGACCGGCGAGGTCGTCTACGTCGACGGCGGCCGGCTCGCGCTCAACTACACGATGCCGCCGCTGCCGCCTGCGCCCTGAGCCCGTCACGCCGGTAGCGGCGGCGAGCCGCGCGCGGCAAGCGCGCCTCGCGGATCGGCAGGTGGATCAGCGCCGCGCCCGCGGCGAGAACGATGTCGGCGTACCACATCCAGTCGTAGCTGCCGGTCCATTCGAACGCCTTGCCGCCGAGCCAGGCGCCGAGGAAGCCGCCGATCTGGTGCGAGAGCATGACGAAGCCGAACAGCGTCGCCATGTGCGCGGTGCCGAAGAACTTGGCGACCAGGCCCGACGGTCGGCGGCACCGTCGAGAGATAGGTCAGGCCGATGACGCGCGGCGAAGACGAGGACGACGGCCTCGGTCTTCGGCGCGAACAGGAAGACGAGGACGGCGAGCGCCGCGCGCCGCGTAGATCAGCGACAGCAGCGACTTCATGCGCCAGCGGCCGACCGCCCAGCCGATCGCGAAGCTGCCGACGATGTTGAACAGGCCGATGATCGCCAGCGCCCAGGCGCCGACCGCGGGCGGCAGCTGGCAGGCGCGCGACGACGCCCGGCAGGTGCGTGGCGATGAAGGCGACGTGGAAGCCGCAGACGAAGAAGCCAGTCGCGAGCAGCAGGTAGCTCGGGTCGTGCAGCGCGCGCCGGATCGCCTCGCGCGTCGTCTCGGCGCGCACCGGTGCGGCGCTCGGCGCGGTCGCGGCGGCGCTCGCCGCGCCTGCTTCGAGCTGCCGCGCAGGACCCACGCCGCGGGCAGCGCAGCAGGACGATCGCCGCCATGCTCTGGATCGCGATCGCCCAGCCGGCGACGGCGGTGATGCCTTGCGCGATCGGCACGAAGACGAACTGGCCGAACGAGCCGCCGGCATTGACGATGCCGCTGGCGATGCCGCGCCTGTGCCGGCGGCGTCAGCCGCGCCGTCGCCGACAGCAGCACCGAAGGACCGGCGAAGCCGGCGCCGCCGGCGGCGAGCACGCCGATCGCGACGATCAGGCCGAAGGTCGTCGTCATCAGCGGCACGAGCGCGGTGCCGATGCGCGACCAGCACGCAACCCGAAGAGGAGGACGCGGCCTGCGCCGTAGCGGTCGGCGACGATGCCGGCGAGCGGCTGCGTCAGCCCCCACCACAGCTGGCCGACGCCGAAGCGCGAGGCTGATGCTGGCGAGGCCGAGGCCGGTGGTCGAGTTGATGACGCTGAGGAACAGCCCCATCGACTGGCGCGCGCCCATCGTCACGGCGAAGACGCCGCCGGCGGCGAGCAGGACGAGGCCGAAGGCGACCGGTGACGCGCGCGCGCGCGGCGGCGGAAGTCGGATCAGGCATCGGTCGTCTCCAGCTCGTGAGTTCGGACAAGGTGGCGAGGCAGTCGTCGAGCAGCGCGTGCAGCTCGGCGACGCGGCGCGCTGCCGAGCCGCTCGTTGAGGGCGAGCTGGGCCCGCTTCCATTCGCGCTGCGCCTCGAGGCGCTTGGCGCGGCCGCGCGCGGTGATGGTCGACGAGGCGCGATCGGCCGTCGGCGCCCGGGCCGATCTCGGCCCAGCCGTTGGCGACCAGCGGCTGCAGGTTGCGCGTGCAGCGTCGAGGCGTCCATCGCCATCGCCGCGGCGAGGTCGCTCGGCCGCACCGGGCCGAGGTGCGTCGATCTGCGAGCAGCAGCGAGTACTGGGTCGTCTTCAGGCCCGACGCGGCGACGACGCGGTCATAGTGCTGGCTGACGCGGCGCGTCAGCTGGCGCAGCTTGAAGTTGGTGCAGCCCTTCGGCGCGGCGGCGGCGACAGCATCTTTGTCGCATGCAATAATTGTAGCTGCAATTGTTCAATCCAGATCAGGAGCACCTCATGGCCGAGATCCAGCGTCGCCGCGCCCGCCGATCACCTCGCCGAGTGGCAGGCGGTCGACACCGCCCTGCGCGCAGCGGCAGATCGCTCTACGGCGTCGCCGCCGCGCGAGCAGGTCGCCGGCAAGTCCGGGCCTCGAGATCTTCCAGGCGATGATCGCCGGCGAGCTGCCGGCGCCGCCGATCTCGCAGACGCTCGACTTCATCCTCGTCGAGGCCGACCACGGCCGCGTCGTCTTCCAGGGCCGGCCCGGCTTCGCCCACTACAACCCGATGGGCATCGTCCACGGCGGCTGGTTCGCGACCCTGCTCGACTCGGCGCTCGGCTGCGCCGTGCGCGTCGATCCTGCCGGCGGGCAAGGCCTACACGACCGCCGAGCTCAAGGTCAACATCGTCCGCCCGCTGAGCGACAAGGTGCCCGTTCGTTCGCGCCGAGAGCCACATCATCCACGGCGGCGGCCGCGATGGCGACCGCCGACGCGCGGCCTGACCGGGCGCCGACGGCAAGCTGTACGCTCACGGCTCCACCACGTGCTTCATCTTCGACGCCCTGCACCATGAGATTCCTCCACACGATGCTTCGCGTCGGCGACCTGCAGCGATCGATCGACTTCTACACGCGCGTCATGGGAATGCGCCTGCTGCGAACGACCGAGCGGCCCGAGCAGGGCTACTCGCTCGCCTTCGTCGGCTACGGATCGAACCCGAGCAGGCCGAGATCGAGCTCACCTACAACCACGGCGTCGGCATCGTACGAGCTCGGCACCGCGTACGGCCACATCGCCCTCGGCATGAAGGACATCTACGCCGCGTGCGAGAAGATCCGCGCCGGCGGCGGCGCGGTGACGCGCGAGCCCGGGCCGGTCAAGGGCGGGACGACGGTGATCGCCTTCGTCACCGACCCCGACGGCTACAGATCGAGCTGATCGAGCGCGATCGCCTGAGCGCCGCACCGCCTGAGCGCTGCTGCGGCGCGCAGGCGTCGCAGCGTTCCGTCGCGCGCGAGCCGCCTCGATGCGCGCGCCAGTCGGCCGCCGCGAGCGCGTCGGGCGGCGTCAGCCACGAGCCGCCGACGACCTTGACGTTGGCGAGCGCCAGATAGTCGGGCGCCGAGGCGGCGGTGATGCCGCCGGTCGGGCAGAACGAGACGTCGGCGAACAGCGCTCGCCCACGCCTTCAGCATCGCCGTGCCGCCGGCAGCGGCCGGCGGGAAAGAACTGAGGAAGCGAAAGCCGTCGATCGGCGGCGAGCATCACCTCGCTCGCCGTCGCGACGCCGGGCAGAAGCGCGAGGCCGATCTCGCGGCACGCCGCCGCGACGCGCGGCGAGCAGCCCGGGCTGACCGCGAAGCGCGCGCCCGCGGCGAGCGCGGCGCGCGCGTCGGCGTCGCTGCGCACGGTGCCGGCGCCGACGATGACGTCGGGGATCGCTCGCGCGATCGCCGCGATCGCCGCCAGCGCCGCCGGCGTGCGCAAGCGTCACCTCGAGCACGCGCGACGCCGCCGTCGACGAGCGCGCGCGCCATCGGCACCGCGTCCTCGGCGCGCTCGATGACGATCGACCGGAATCACCGGCCCGTGGCGTCGCCAGCTCGACGCGGATCGAGACGCCGTCGGCGGTGTCGGCCTACAGCCACGTGCACGCCCCTTCTTCGGCCGAGACGACGTTGCTTGCGCATGCCGGCGAAGAGCTCGCGGCCGAGGTCGTGGCCGTTCGCCTCGGCCTGCGTCGGCGCGCAGCGTCGCCGGCTCGCGCCGCTGCCATTCGGCGGCATCGACCAGCGCGTCGAGCGTCCCGGCGTGCGCGTCGAGCGCGGATCAGGTCGCCGTTGCGCACCTGGCCGAGCGCGCCCGCCGGCGAGCGACCTCGGGGCTGACGTGGATCGCCGCCGGCACCTTGCCCGACGCGCCGCTCATGCGGCCGTCGGTGACGAGGGCGACGCGAAGCCCTTCTTCTGCAGCGCGCCGAGCGGCGGCGTCAGCTTGTGCAGCTCGGGCATGCCGTTGCGCGCGCGGGCCCTGGAAGCGGACGACGGCGACGAAGTCGCGCTCGAGCTGCGCCGGCCGCCGAACGCGGCGAGCATCGCCTCCTGCTGATCGAAGACGATGCGCCGGCGCCTCGACGATCCAGCGGTCGGCGGGCACCGACGAGACCTTGATCACCGCGCGCCCGCAGTTGCCGGTGAGCAGCTTCAGGCCGCCCTCGTCGCTGAACGGCTCGCTCGGCGCGGCGCACGATCGTCGTCGTCGCCGCTCGCCGGCAGGCAGAGCTCGCCACTGCGAGCCGGCCGCGCCGCGCGCTCGGGCACGCGCGTGTAGTCGGCGAGGCCGCCGGCGCGCGACGGTCGCGACGTCGGCGTGCAGGCAGCCGGCCTGCGATCAGCTCGCGGAGCACGAAGCCGGGTCCGCCCGCGGCCTGGAACTGGTTCACGTCGGCGCTGCCGTTGGGATAGACGCGCGCCAGCAGCGGCGTCGCCCGACGACAGCTCGGCGAAGTCGGTCCAGTCGATCGACGATGCCGGCCGAGCGTGCGCACCGCGACCCAGTGGATCAGGTGGTTGGTCGAGCCGCCGGTGGCGAGCAGCGCGACCATCGCGTTGACGATCGATGCGCTCGTCGACGAGCCGGCCGATCGGCAGCGGCTGCCGCTCGCTGCCGCCTGCGGCCACGATGCGTCGGCGAGGACGAGCCGCACCGCCTCGCGCGTCAGCGCATCGCGCAGGCCGTCGTGCGGATGGACGAACGCCGCGCCCGGCACGTGCAGGCCCATCGCCTCGAGCAGCATCTGGTTGCTGTTGGCGGTGCCGTAGAAGGTGCAGGTGCCGGGGCCGTGGTAGGACGCCGCCTCGGCGTGCCATGCAGCGCGTCGCGGCCGACGCGGCCGAGCGCGAGCTGCTCGCGCACGCGCGATCTTCTCGGCGTTCGACAGGCCGCTGCGCCATCGGCCCGCCGGGCACGAAGACGCACGGCAGGTGGCCGAAGTGCGAGCGCGCCGATCAGCAGGCCCGGGCACGATCTTGTCGCAGATGCCGAGCAGCAGCGCCGCGTCGAAGACGTCGTGCGATGAGCGCGATCGCCGTGCCCATCGCGATCGTGTCGCGCGAGAACAGGCTCAGCTCCATGCCGGGCTGGCCCTGCGTGACGCCGTCGCACATCGCCGGCACGCCGCCGGCGACCTGCGCCGTCGCGCCGAGCGCGTGCGCCGCGTCGCGGATCAGCGCCGGAAAGCGCTCGTACGGCTGGTGCGCCGACAGCATGTCGTTGTACGCGGTGACGATGCCGATGTTGCGGCGCGCGCGCGGCGACGATGCTCAGCTTGTCGTGGCGCGGCAAGCGCGGCGGTCGCGTGCGCCAGGTTGGCGCAGCCGAGGCGATCCGCGCCGCGCGGCCGCGCCGAGCGCAGCGTCGATTCGCGCCAGGTAGGCGCGCCGCGTCGCGTCGCGCTTCGCTCGCGGATGCGGCCGGTGACGTCGACGACGGCCTGCTTCATCGAATGGCAATGTCGATGCGGCAGTTCGGTCGCGGCTCGCACCGCGCAGTGGCGCTCAGTGGAACTCGACCTCGACGCGGTTCAGCCTCGGCCGCGGAGACTGAGCCCGGTCGGCAGCTCGGTGATCTCGATCGTCGTTCCGGGCGGGATGCCTGGTTCGGACTCGAGCACCTGACGCACCGCGGCGTGCGCGCTTGCGCTGGCGAGGTTCCTTGAGCTCGGCCTGGTCCGGCCGCGACGCCTCGAACTTGGCCGACGATGGTGACCGCGTGATCGCTTCTGCTTGACGCCTGCTCGGCGAGCTGCAGCACCTTGGTCGTCGCCGGCTCTCGAGAGCTCGATCCGACGCCGGGGCGAACGCGACCTGGTTCGGCCGGGCGTCGGCATCTTCCGGCCACGACGCAGCGCGCCGCGCCGACGCGGCGGTCATCGCCGGCACGGCGCCTCCTGCGTTGCATCTGCAGCTGACCGGCTGTGCCGGCAGCGGGGTCGCCGCGCGCAGGCTCGGCGAGCACGATTCCTGCAATGGCGATGACCACCAGCACTGCCACCGCGATCATGGCCAAGGTCCGTGAAGAATTGCGCGTCGGCGGCGGCTGGCGTTCGTCCATGGCTTTCCGGAATCTCGGCGGCGACCGATTCTGGTTGGCGATGACAGCCCACCCGTTCTGCACCGGGCAGCGCCCGCGATCCCGCGCACCTCCTCGATCGCACCCTCGCCGCCTGGGGCGCAGCCGGGGCGACGTCTGGATCTTCGGCTACGCCTCGCTGATCTGGCGCCCGGAGTTCGAGGCCGTCGAGGATCGACCGGCGACGGTGCACGGCTGGCACCGCGCGCTGGCGATGCGCTCGCGCATCAACCGCGGCACGCCGGAATGCCCCGGCCTGGTCTTCGCGCTCGTCCCGGGCGGCTCGTGCCGCGGCCGCGCCTACCGGATCGAGCAGTCGCGCGTCGAGGCCGGAGCTGAGGCGCCTCTGGGGTCGCGAGATGCCGACCGGCGTCTACGACCCGAAGTGGCTCGCCTGCCGGACGCCGCAGGGCATCGTGCGCGGCGCTCGCGTTCACGCTCAGCCGGCGCAGCCCGAGCCCACACCGGCGCGCTGGCCGGACGGGCGAGGCTGGCTCGAGATCCTGCGCACCGCCAACGGCCGCTACGGCAGCACGCTCGCCTACCTGGTCGAGACGGCGCGGTCGCTGCGCACCTGCGGCATCCGCGACCGCGACGTCGAGCGGCTGGTCGCGCTCGCGCGCCGGCACGCGCTGACCGCCTGGCTGGCGCGACGGCCCTAGATCGGCGCGATCGCCGACGCCGCCGGGTCGCGCGCCGGCGGCTCGGCGAAGCTGCCGGCGCAGCGCGTCGAGGTCGTCTTCGGTGTCGATGTCGACCAGGATGCCCGGGATCGTCGAGGTCGACCGGCAAACGCCGGATAGCGCGCGATGATGCGGCGCGCGCCTTCGTCGCCGCTCAGCTCGGTGAGCTCGGAGTAGAGCTCGGCCGCGAAGCCGACCGGATGGCCGCGCCGGCCGCGGTACTGGGCGTAGGCGACGGCATGGTGATCGAGCGCGCGCGCCACCGCGAGCAGCGTCGCCGGCTGGACCAGCGGCATGTCGCCGGGCAGGACGAGCCAGCCGCGCCGACATCGGGCGACGCGCCTGCACGCCGGCGGCGATCGAGTCGCCCATGCCGAGCAGCGACGCTGCCGTCGCTGCCGACCTCGGGCAGGACGACGACGTCGCGCGCCGCGACGCTGCTGCGCGCGACGTCGACGAACGCCGCGGTCGTCACGACCACCGTGCGCAGATGGCTGGCGATCGCGCTCGCGCAGCGTCTGCGCCAGCACGGTCGATGCGCCGAGCGGCTGCGCCAGCTTGTGGTGGCCGGCGCCGAAGCGCTCGCTTCGACCGGCAGCGAGGACGACGATCGGTTCGCGCTGAGCTGACATGCGCCGAGGATGGAAGACCGGAGTCGATCTGAGGAGTGGGAGGTCTACGTAAGGCCTTCCCCTACACGGGCAGTGCGCCGCTGCGCGAAGCCGCGCTCGCAGACCCGCGCGCAGACCGGCGGCTTTCTATACTCGATCGATGACCGACATCGCCGCGCTGCGCAAGAGCTACGAGCGGGCCGAGCTCGACGAGTCGGCGTCGGCCGCCGACCCGATGCAGCAGTTCGGATCGTGGCTCGAGCAGGCGATCGCCGGCGCAGGTGCCGGAGCCGAATGCGATGACGCTGGCGACCGTCGGCGCCGACGGCCGGCCGTCGACGCGCATCGTCCTGATCAAGGGCTTCGACGCGCGCGGCATCGTCTGGTTCACCAACTACGAGAGCAGGAAGGGCCGCGAGCTCGGCGGTCCATCCGTTCGCCGCGCTGCAGTTCCACTGGGTCGAGCTCGAGCGCGTCGTGCGCATCGAAGGCGCGGTCGAGAAGGTCGACGCGACGCGAGTCCGACGCCTACTTCGCGTCGCGCCCGCTCGATTCGCGCATCGGCGCGTGGGCGTCGCCGCAGAGCGAGGTGATCGCGTCGCGCGCGACGCTGCTCGCCAACGCGGCGCGCTACGGCGCGCAGTTCATGCTGCATCCGCCGCGGCCGCCGCACTGGGGCGGCTATCGCCTGCAGCCCGACGCGTGGGAGTTCTGGCAGGGCCGCAAGTCGCGCCTGCACGACCGCCTGCGCTACCGCCGCGACAGGCGCCGCCTGGCGGCGCGAGCGGCTCGCGCCTCCGGCGGCGACGCACGCGCGCCACCGTCGCGGCCGGGCCCTGCCTCAGGCTCGCCTTGCCAGTAGTCGAGGTCCTCGTCCAGGCGCGGCCATCCGCGCGAAGCGCGCCGGCCTTCGGCGCCGGTTGGTCGAGGTGCCTGCCGAATCCGGGTACTCGACGATCTCGGGCCGCGCCTGGGTGCTGATCGAGAGGTACCTGAGGCGGCGCGTCCGAGGTGTTGACGATCTGGTGCGGGTAGTCGGGCCCGGCGGGCAGGAAGGCGACGTCGCCCGGCCTTGATCTCGAGCATCTCGCCCGCGACGCGCAGCGTGCGCCGCGCCCTTCGAGGATCACGAACGCCTCTTCCTGCGCGTGATGGAGGTGGTACGGGCAGCCGCGCATGCCGGGCGCGACGATGTCGACGCTCATGCCGAGCGTGCCTGCGCCGCGGTGCCGCGCGCCAGGCGCGCGCACATCGTGTCGTAGAGCGGCGCTCGCAGCTCGCGCTCCGCCGGGCAGGTCGTCGAAGTTGCGGATCAGCTGTTCGCGCAGGTTGTTGCGCGCGTTCGTTCATGGGGCGGCTCGTCCGAGGGGATCAAAGCAACATGATGCAACTTCGCGGCGCGGCTCGCAGGCGCACCGGGCACAATCGCGCCGCCATCCCACGGCATCGAATCCTGCACCCAGTGAACAGCCTCTTCGCATCGCTCGGCATCGAGTCGTGGAAGCCGGTGATCACCGCGCTGATCCTGCCGCCGGTGCCCTTCCTCCTTCTCGTCCTGGTCGGCGCGCGCGCTGCTGCTGCCGCGGCGCGGCCTCGGCTGGCTCGTGATCCTGGTCAGCGTCGCGCTGCTTCTGGCTCTCGGCGACGCACCGGCGCCGCCCGCCTCGCTCGGCCAGCTGCTGCCCGCCGCCTGCGGCGTCGGCTTCGATCGCGTGCGCGAGCTGCGCGCCGAGGTCGTCGCGCGAAGAAGCCGCTCGCGATCGTCATCCTCGGCGCCGGCAGCGAGCCGTTCGCGCCCGAGTACGGCGTCAGCAGCCTGCAGTACCGGATCGCTCGAGCGCTTGCGCTACGGCCTCTGGCTCGCCGGCACAGACCGGCGCGCCGGTCGCCTTCAGCGGCGGCGCCGGCTGCGCGCAGGAAGGCTCGACGCGCAGAGGCGCGCGTCGCCGCCAAGATCGCCGCCGACGAGTTCGGCCGGCCGATCCCGCTGGATCGAGGGCGAGTCGCGCGACACGCGCGAGAACGCGACGCTGACGATGGCCCTCCTCAAGCCCGCGGGGATCAACCACGTCGTCCTGGTCACGCACGGCTACCACATGCCGCGCGCGCTTGCGCGCGCTTCACGCGAAGCGGCAGGCCCCGGCGTCCAGATCGAGGCGGCGCCGATGGGGCTGGCACAAGAATCTCGAGGCGCCAGCGCTCGAATGGCTGCCCAGCGCGACCGGCTTTCGCGACATGCGCCAGCTGCTGCGCGAAGCTCGTCGGGCAGCGCCGCCGGCGCCTGACGGCGACGGCCGCGCCATGGCGTGGCGCGGCTCGCTCGCCCTCGACTACCGGCTGCGCGACGGGCGCACGCTAGTCCACGACCGGCATGACGGGCCGCTGCGCGTGTCGCTGCGCGCTCTACCCCGAAGGCGGCGTCTGCCACAGCGTGCTCGTCCATCCGCCGGGCGGCGTCGTCGGCGGCGACGAGCTCGCGATCGAGATCACGCTCGCGCGAGGGCGCACGCGCTGGTGACGACGCCCGGGCGACCCGCAGCGATACGCT
>ERZ1370068.5146-contig-4182_pt1 | contig 46245 bp, 69 predicted proteins | sample MGYA00561227_ERZ1370068 | MGnify/ENA primary metagenome ERZ1370068 (study PRJEB38410, sample SAMEA6850437) | metagenome | study: Metagenomic assessment of the ecological functions of the soil: analysis of the soil microbiota associated with the... | reverse complement strand
TACGTATTGCTGGATCAGTACAGCGTCTGGGGGGGACCGACGGCCAGGTGCTCTCTTTGGGGCGACCACGCGCTTTGCGATCTCCAACACGACACGCAGGCTCGGCTGTTCACGTCCTGCCTCCTGACCGGCGCGGCGGCCGCGCTTGCCGAAGGGATCACCGTCTTCTCGCACGCATCAGGCACGCACGTGTATTACCTGCTCGATGCGGGCGTCGAGATCCCGAGCCTCACGAGTGACGTCGCGAATTGCCTGCCTGGCGCGGCGGCCCTCGCGGTGCATCTCGATCGCTTGTGGATGGTGGAAGCGCACGGACGGGACCTCGCTCCGCCATCGGACCCGTTCGATGTCCACACGATCAATCCCAACAACGAAATTCTGATTGCCGATCGCGGGACGTGCCTGATCCCCACAGCTGGCACGGTCGACTCGACCGGCGTCCCGCATCTCGTGACTCGGCACACCAACGGCGTGCAGGTGCTCGACGGCGATCCTGAACCTCGGGAACTGGCGCCCGACGCTGCCGAGGGCAACGCGATGGCAGTCCTCCGCACGTCGCGGCGGATGACGCCCTATGGGGTCTACTTCGTCGGGACCGACATGCATCTCTACCAGATCCCGCTCGGCATGCAGGAGGTGCCGGTCGGTCGGCGGCCCGATTCGTGACCGGCCTCGGCATCAACAGTCGTCACCGGGCCATTCTGAGACCGCGCTTCGCGTCGCTCGTCTGGTTCAACCCGTACTTGCACTTCTTATCCCTGGCGGCGAGACGTCGCACGCCTGCTGCGCCGGAGACCGACGCGGGCGACGGCATCTGGGAAGAGCGTGGGGGCCGGTCACGCTCACCAGCGCGATTGCTCGGCGCGTCGGGGACAACCCTCGCACCAAGCCGTCGTCCGCGCGCCCCATGAACCGCTCGATCGGGTGCTGGTATCCATCGCGCCGTCGGGGGCGGCGGAAGCCGAGCGCGCATTCGATCGACGCCCACCCTGAGCGCGTCCGCGGCGCGTTGCTCGGGCCGGCCCTGATCAGCCGACCACGGCACATCACGCAGAGCCTGCCGGGACGGATCGGCGAGCATTCGTCACGGGGCTCGTCCATCTGCCGCGCCACGCCATCCAGCCAGATAGCGCAGTGCTGCTCGAAACCGCGCAGCGTCCCCTGCAGGTAGGCGCCGCCCATGCGACTTGGCGGTCATCGATCACCGACGAGCGCGGGACGCCGACGCCGGCGCGCGCGTCCCGAGGCCCGTGCCGGCGTCGAGTGGCATCGTTCAACATCGGAGATCCTGCGAGCTACGCAGCACTTCGTCTTTCCGCAGATTCGCCCCCGGCCATGCGTGGCGTGAGCGTTCACGATCACCGCGACCACGGCCTCGGATTCTGGCGCTCGTCCGCGCCGTTCGCGGAAGCGAAACGCGAGCCCGGCCGCACTTCTGAGATGCCGACTCTCGACGAACTGCCGTTTGATCGCACCGTCGAGACCCGAGCAGCGCCGGGACCGTCGACCGGCTGCAGGACGTCGACCGCGCTCCGGCTGCGAGTTCGACCAACTGGAACCGCAAGACTCCGCTATCCCGCACGAAGCCGCTCGGTCGACCTCGAGTACCAGCGCTCCTCTACGACGGCATCGGCAGACGGAGGTCTACGCTGGTGGCGCACGAATACGCAGATCGAGACGCTTCCTCGACCATTTAGAGCCTGCATCCACGCCGTCTCTCGGCTCTCCTGTACTGCAATTTGGATTCGCCGCGTCACCGACCGTCAGTCTGCGACGGCGGCCTGGTTGGGAGTCCGGGGCTCGACGATCGTGGCGTGTGTATCCGCGCGCGTCCAGGTGCCGGGCCGGCGCGAAGGCGCATCGACGTGCGCCCCATCGTCAAAGCCATCCGTACCGCCGCCAACCGCGCGCTTGCACAGTGACCGTTCGCGTGTGGCGCCGCTCGGCATGTTGAAGGTAACTCAGCGACCACATGAGGTACCGGCCCATGTGACGGTGGTGGATCTTGCCCCAGATTCAGCAGCTCTACGGGCATGACCGGGCGGAGGCGCCCGCGCGCCCGGACGCTCAAGCATGCCAGCAGCCGACACGCCGTGACGCCGACCGAGATGCTCACCTACCTCTACGGCGAGCTGACGCGCGGTCAGCACGAGACGTGTCCGCACTGTCACGGCCAGCTCGGGACGCGTCGGGATCTCTTCCGTCAGTATGGTCGCCGTTCTCGGGGCACGAAGGATGCGGAGGGCCGCGTGACCAGGTGGCCGCCCGGTCGGCTTCGCGGTTCGGCGAGATCGCGCCCCGCGCCATCGGCGTGCCGAAGCTCGTCGGCCACTGCCGCATGCTCTACGTCGATCCGGCGCATCGCGCGGGCCGCTCGATCAAGCCGACGGCGCGTCCGCGAGGGGGTCTGGCCGCTTGCTCCTCGAGTACCTCGTCGCCGAGGGTCTCAGGATCGCGCCCGAGCCGTTCGCGCTCGAGGGGCTCGTTCGTGCCGGGCTCGCATGGGGCGGGACTCTGGCCGCGCCTTGGCCTCGAACCCCATGTGACGTACTGCGCGCTTCGTGAACGCCGACGGTACGCCGCGTGACGTCCGATCAGCTCTTCGGGCATCGGGCGACCAAGCGCACCGCGGCGGCGGCGACGGGCTGATCTTGAGTCGCCCGCGGCAGCGGTACACCCCTGCGGAGGAGGCAGACCATGGCGGCATTCTCGGCGGGTCCGAGCGGCCAAAACAGTGAAGCAGAAGCTCCTCGAACTGGGCGCGGCGGCGTCGCGGACTGGCTCTATCAGGGGAAGTCACCGGGCCTGACGCCGCAGCAAGGGCCGTTCGCCGATGCCATCGCGGGCTGGGCCGCGGCCCCTCCGGAGCAGCTCTTCGGCGGTCTCAGTGGACTTGATCGGCCAGGGTCAGATGGCCGGCAGCAACCTCCGCGACATGGCTGACTCAGGCCACCGGGCAGGGCTACGGGAACCTGATGCAACTCGGCCAACAGGCGTTCGGGCCGGTCCAGCAGCAGCAGGGAATCGCGGGACAGATTCCGAACGCCGATGGAAGCCGCGAACTCCTATCTCGGGAACGTGAATCAAGCCGAGGTCGGGGACGCGCAACTTGGCCGCGGGGCTCCGCAACACTGGCGTGCCGACGCTCGTGATGGCGCGCGGCACCGACGCCATCAGCGGACAGAACATCATCGGCAAAGCGCGGCGCGGGCCAGCAAGTCGTCGATGCCGCGCTCGCTCGCCCCGCGCAATTCCAACTGAGATCTACGATCGCGCGGTCCGCGATGCCCGGCCGGCGATTGCCGCCCGTATTCCGCGCGCGGCCTCGACAATCGGTGCCGCGGCGCGTGGGGAGCAGACTGCGCAGCGCTTGGCTGACGACTTCGCGCAGCAGGCGGTGCAAGCCCGATCGGCGCACTCAACGCCGCCGCGAACGCGTCCGCCCGCGGCGTCACAGCGATCGGCGCGCAGCAAGCCGCGATCGGCCAGTGGACAACTCGGCCTCGGCTACGGACAACTCGGCCACGACTACGATACGCCCAGGGTCAGCTCTACGGCCAGCAGGGGACACGGCTCGGCCTCCAGGCTCGCAGATGCCGGGCCAGATCCTGCAACAGATGCAGCAGGTCGCGGGCGCCCCGCTCGATGCCATGACGCGAGGCGGCGCAGCTCCAGATGGCGCTGCTCCAGCTCGCGCGGGCGCCGGGGGCCAAGTCTACTCGCAGGGCTGAACCTGCCGCTCGAGTACCAGCAGGCGCTCTACACCTGACGAGAGACCCGTCCAAGTCGTTCCTGAACTCCGCTCGCGGGCACGCAACAGTCGAGCAGCAAGGCGGACGTTCGAGGCATTTTGGTATTCCCAAGTCATGATATACTCTTTGCGGAGAATAGCGAAGTGCTGCCCTGGCTGACGAATGATGCGCGAGATGCCGGTTTGGCTCAGGACCGAACTCGGCGGCGAGCGCCATTTGCGAGCCACCGTCGCGGTGCCGCTCGCGGATCTCGTTCCGTTGGGCGAGGGTGGTGCGGGGTATTGCCGCGAAGGGGTTTCGGCTCGGGCGCCCGCAACATTCTGCCAGCCCGTGCCACGGATGATGCGCCCGATGGCGAACTTGCTGACCCCATACTCGGCGGCCAATGCTTCATAGGTCCGACCGGGATACGCCGCGAGGATGGCGCGGACGTTGGCCTCCGTGAGTCGCGAGGCGCCATTGCGCGCGCCGCGTGCGTTCCGCCCCTTCCGCACACAATCCTCGATGTTTTTCGCGCGGCGTGCCGAGCGCCAGATGCTCGGGCCGGGCAACACAGTCGCTCGTCACAGCGATGCGCGATGACGTGCCGCTCGGTCGGAATGCTATTCTCACCGTAGGTCAGCAGGTACGCCACGCGATGGGCCAGCTCGTTGCGCCGAAGAACCGCACCTTCCCATAACCGCCCATGTTCACGCCGCCCTGCCACAACCAACATCTTCGCTTTGCCTTGCCGCACACGCGCCCAAAACCGCGCCGCGTAGGTCAGGTTTTGCCGCTGGCGCCACGCGATCGACGCACGAGTGGCCGCAATACTTGCTGCCGGTTTTCGGTGTCGTGAATTCCCGGTGGCACTGTGGGCAGGTATGTCGCATGGGGCAAACCCTAGCATACATGGTGGGGAAGTCTCAGATGCACGTCCTCGTCGCCACGCTGCCCTATCTCGGGCACGCCCTCCCGACCGAGACGGTCGTCCGCGCGCTCGTGAAGCGCGGCCACACCGTCACGTGGCTGACCGGCCCCGCGGCGGAAGATCGCGACGCGCAGTGGGGCGACGTTCCGGTAGCTCTCCACCGTGCCCGACGCGAGTCCGGCCCCGTCTCGCCACGTGGCTGAAGCGATTGCAGGAGGCCGAGCAGGACCAGGCCAATGATCTCGCGACGTTCACCTGCGACGTCAGTGCTGGCCGACCCGACGATGCTCGGCGCGCAGGTGTGGGCGGGGGAGACGTCGACCCGCTCCACGTGCTCGGGATCGTGCCCTTCCTCGGCGTCTCGCCGCGCGACGCGACTGCCAAAGCGACGATTCAGACTACGAGCCGTGGCGGCTCTGGTCGAGCGAGCCCGTCACGTTCACGGGACCGCTCCGGTCCGACCGCGGCGCCCGCCCGCGTGGTGGACGACGCTCGATTCCGCGAAGCCGCGCGTCATCGCCACGCGCAGGGCACGCTGCGACCGATCCGGCGCGGCTCTGTGTGCCGGTGCGCGACGCCATCGACGGGCGCTCGACGTGACGGCGGTCTACACCGCGCCCGCGTCCGTCGCGCCAACAGCGGCACCTGGCTCTCCACTGCCGTCGATCCTCGACGGCGCGGCGTTGCTCGTCACCAGCGGCGGCTACGGCGGCATCCAGGCGGCGCTCGTGGCTGGCGATGCCGGTGCTGGTGGCCGGGTGACACCGAGGACAAGATCGAGAACGGCGTGCGGGTCGAGTACGCGGGGATCAGGCGGCTATCTGCCGGCGCCCTACACCGCCGAGCGGCTGAAGGAGGCGATCGTGACCGTCATGCAGACGCCGCGCTTCTACGAGCGAGCGCGCGAGCTCCAGGGGCGACTCCTGACGCGGCCCGCACGCCGAGACGATCGCGGACGGATCACCTGGCCCCGCGCCGCCAGAGCGAAGCCGCCTGATGGCCTGGCTCTTCGGTGCGGCGGCGCCCGCGGCGGCGATACCGGCGCGATGGCAGCGGCGGCGCCCGCGGTGGCAACGGGCAGCACGCTGGCCGGCCTCCGGGAGCACGCTGGCCGGCGAGTGCCGCGGGCCAAGGGCTCGCGAGCCTCGCAGCGGAGCGGCAACCTCGTCCGCGGCGAATGCGGCGCTCGCGGGCGGTGCGCGTTGGCAGTGGCTCGCTCCGGGGGCGCTCGGCGCACTCTAGCCACCTCGGCACGAATCTCAGGTCAGCGGGCGGCGTGCTCGGCGGGCTCAACTCGACCGCAACGTCGCGGGCCTCGCGAGTCAGTTGCAGGGGCGCCGCCGCCAGGGGCGCTGGGCTGATGCCGTCGTCCGCGCTCCCACCGCCGATGATTGGGCAACTGCCCCAACAACAACAGAAGCCGAACTACTACGTGAACCCGATGGGCCGGATTGGCGTGCGACCCATCGCTTCCCTGATCCGCTGATGGGCGACGCATCGGCAGCGCGGGACAGAGTCAGCATGAACACCCTCACGGGTCTGCACGACACGGGCGCCAGGATCCGCGACTTCCTGGCCGGTCCCGGCCCGCGCAGCAACCGATCGATGCAGCAGGTGCTCGGCTCGCTGCTCAGCGCCATGGTCTTCGATCAGTCGCCAGGACTCTTGGCGAAGATCAATGCCGAGAAGCAGGGCCAGATCGATACGGAGCAGGGACGCTTGAACCAGTACTCGATCTTCCCCAAGGACCGGGAGACGTTGGCGTCGGGGTCGACCGATGTGCTCCAAGGCCTCTTCCCGCACGCGACGCTCCCCGCGCGATCCTGGCGGAAGCCGGCCCCTTCCCGGCGGGGCTGAACGTGATCAGCGACCGGCCCGTACCGACATGGGCCCGCCTGCGCAGGCATACGTGCTCCCGATGAGTCCCGAGCAGCGGGGCGTCGCGCGCGAAGGCGTTGGTCGAGCGCGCAGCAGGACGCCGTTTCCGATCGGGCAATACGACGCGCCGGGGCGTCGCTCCTCGATCAGTGACCAAGGTGACGATGCAGGTCGGATCCGCGATCAAGCCGCGCGCGCGACACGGGAGATGCTGGTGCCGACCGACGAGATCGACGCGGAGAATCTCACCGCGCAAGGCCTCTCCGCGCTCGAGACGCGCTTCGCGGATAGCCGCGGCGTGCCGCTCGTCTTGCTGCAGCACGACAAGGCGTGCGGAGGCAGCGCGCATCCAGGCGGCGAAGACGGCGGTCGTCGAGGCGTCGCAGCTCCCGCCGGATCGGGGCGACGGGCGAAGAGAGCCGGAAGAACATCGCGTGAGGCGGGAACGCCTGCTCCGTGAGCTGGCCCGAAAGTGAAAGTGCCGGTTGCCGAAGGCTGGCGACTTCAAGCGGCGCGTGATCGATCCGGCTGATCAAGATGAAGCTCGCTGGTGCCACCGTTCAATGCGGCGCAGCAGGAGCTCCTACGACAAGTTGATTGCCCGGCCGACCGAGATGCAGCCCTTGATGGGCGGCGGCGGCGTCGACGACAGGCGGCACGACGTCGAGCGGGAATCAGCTTCACGCCGCGGGCCCTAAACCAGTGCGACTCACGACATCCAGTCGTGCCAGCGGGGCAAAGTTCCGCGGTCAACTTCGATCACGAGCCGACGGCGGCCGACGTGGACGAAGCCGTCCAGCATCTGACTGCGGCAGAACCGCCGGCCACCGTCACCGCCAGCGGCACGCGGCAGGAAGGCCGTCCCTATCTCGCCACCGCGGCCCGGATCGGCGCGCCGATTGTCGGCGGGGTCACCAGGCGCGCTCGCCCATCCCCGGCAGGTGCGTACTGCCAGGAGCGGTCTCGCGGGCGCGGCCTGGCGAAATCGCTCGCGGAGTATCTCGAGGGCAGTCGCTCGATCCGAAGAGATCGCGCTGCAAGGCGGCCTCGCGGCAATCCCGTTCGTCAGGAAGGCCCGGACGCCGCTCCAAGGTGCCATTCTCCGCGGCGTCCAAGCGCGACGCTCGGCGGCGCCAGCTGGCGGCGCGCGACTGGCTGTCACGACCGCTCGATCGATCTGACGGGGTCCTCACGGGACCGCGGTCGGCGGCCTCTTCGGCAGTGCGCTCGGCGCGGGAGAAGGCGCCCTGGCACGCCGGTGCCACGCTGCTCGATCTGCCGATCGAGCCACCGCCCGCGCCGACGCAGGCCGCGCGTGCTGCCGGGCGTGTTCGGACTCGGCGAGACGCCCCGGTTCCCGCCGCGGAGGTGCCCCTCAATGCGGCGCCCGGTCTGGAGTTTCCGCCCGCGTTTCCCGTGGAACATCCGCCGCCGCCGTCGCTCTAGCCAACTGGGATTGCCGGGCCCGCTCGGTCTCGGCGAGGCGCCTGAGGTCGGCGCACTCTCGGCCCGCGCTGAGCAGGAACTGGCGCCCTCGATCATCGAGCACGTCGAGACGACCGACGACGTGAAGGCGCTCATCGACAACCTGGCCGCTCAGAACACCGCCCTGATCAGGGGACGCCCGCCGCGGCGTGCAGACGACGGCGCAGCGCGAAGTCGCCGCACAGCCGCTCGTCGCCGAGCTGGCCGATCGGCTTAGCATGTCCCCGAAGTCGTTCGTCAAGCATCTCCGCCGACGCGGCGAGGCGCACAACGCCGAACAACTGGAGGCGCTGAAGACCGTTTTCACTTCCGTGACCGGCGACTTCTACGACGTGGCGAAACAGGTCGCGGCGGGGGACACCGATCCGCAGACGCTCCTCAAGATGGCGAAGGCGATGAACCTCGCCAAAGGCGTGCTGGCGCAGAAAGCGGGCGCGGTCGCCGAATCGGCCGCGCGCTCAATGCGCTCCGCGGCACGCAACGGATGGAACGCCTGCAGGGACGGGTCCTCGAGGCGCTGCTTTCGAAGGCGGGCACCAGTGAGGACGCGCTGCAGGACATCGCGGCCGAGTATACCACGCTCGCCGATGGCAGCGCCGATCCCGTGGTGCTGACGCGCTTCCTCCGCGAGGTGACCGAGGCGACGACCTTCGACAAGATTTTCGAGTATTATCGGAATGCGCTGCTCACCGCACCCGCACGCACGTCGTCAACAACGTGTCGAACGGCCTCGCGCTCGCCTCCCGACTCTCGACGGAAGCGCTCGCGGGATCGATGGATGCGTTGCGGGCGGGCGTCACGGGCACGCCACGCCAACGCTTCGCCAGCGAAGCCGCCGCGGACATGCTGGGCATGACGCGTGGCCTCAGTCTCCGGTGCGCGCGTGGCGCTCCGCTCCTTCCGGAGCGAGATGCCGCAGTACGGCGCGCAGAAAGTCGAGGGGTTGCCGTTCGCGATCAAGGGGCGCGCGGTCGCATCGTGCGCCTCCCGCAGCGCATGCTGCTCGCCGCCGACGCACTCTGGAAGACCATCGGCGCCGAGGGCGCGATCCACGCGCAGGCGTATCGCGAAGCCGCGAAAGAGGGCCACGCCGGGACCCGGCGTGTGGAACGGATCGGCCGATCTCTTGACGACCGATCGGGAACGCCTGCTCGAGGACGCGAAGGACGAGGTCCTCTACCGCACCTTTCAATCCGATAGCCCGATCGCCGCCGCCGTCATTCACGCCCGCGATCCGGATTCCGGGCGCGCGCTTCGTGCTCCCGCTTCGTGCGAGACGCCGATCAACATCATGAGCTTCGGCGTCGATCACACGCCGCCTGGCGATCGGGAAGCTGGCGACGCGGGCCGCTCAGGGCACCCTCAAGCCCGGCGAGCTCACCGGGGGCGCCGCGAAGATCGCGGTCGGGACGGGGCCGGTGGGTGCCGTCGTGGCGTTGGCGGCCAAGGATCAGATCACGGGCTCGGGCCCGAGTGATAAGGGCGAGGCGCAGGCGCTACGGGAGACGGGGTGGCAGCCGTACAGCGTAAAGATCGGAAACAAGTATCAGAGCTACGATCGGCTCCGAGCCCGTCGGCTCGGTCCTCGGCTTTGCCGCCGACGCGGCCGAGGCGATGCGTGATCCGCTGGTGTCGGGTGAGGACGCCGCGTCGCGGGTGGCGTTCGCCTTCGCGCACCGGCTCGAGGATCAGACTTTTGTCCGGGCTGCAAAATGTGCTCGATGCGGTCCACGATCACGAGCGCTTCAGGCCCGCCTACGCCAAGCGCATGGCCGCGAGCTTCATTCCGACCGGCCTCTCGCAGATCGCGGGCGCCATGGACCCCGTGCGGCGCGACACTCGACCTTCGGGAACCTCGTCCGGTCGCGGATCCCCGGCCTCTCCGACGACGTGCCGCCGATCCGGAACATCTGCGGGCGAGCCCGTGCGCAGCAGAGTTATGAGGGCGCCGCGGGACTCCTTCACGCCGAGCGCCAGCACGACCATCAAAGACGACCCCGCGAGCGTCGAGGTCCCGCCGGCTGGTGCAGACCGCGGGGCTGGGACTGCAGTCGCCCGCGCGCGCGCGTTCAAAACCAAGGGCCTGGCCGGAAGCTCACGCCCTGAGGAGTACGACCGGTTCACTGCGCAGGCCGGCCAACTAGCCTACCAGCTCGTGACCAAGCTCGTGACCGCGCCGAACTACCAGCGGATCGCGAGTGACGAGAAGCGCGCGCGGCTCGTGACCAACGTCATCTGGAAAGCCCGCGACGTCGCCCGCCTCCAGCTCAAGGTGCAGCGTGCCCGGCAGCAGGGCGGCGTGCCGCTGGCGCTCAGGGGGCCCTGATGCCCGACGATCCCAGGCTCGACGAAGGCGCTCGTGCTGCTCTTGGCGCTCGGCCTCGCCGCGGTCGCGGTCGGCCTCTACCTGTACTTCGGGATATTCCGGATGCCCGCGGCTACGCCGCCGATGCCTGCGCCGCAGGTGACGGTGGCCTAAGCTGATGGCTCGAGGACGCGCCCGTGGTGCCCCATGCAGCGCCGACCGCACGGGACCGGACCGCCGCGCCGTGTGGTCATTGCGATGCTGTGCTTCGCGGGCCTCTTCGCGAGCCTCTCATGCGTTGTTTTTCTATGCCATCCCGGACAACAATCGGGACCTGATCGTGCTGCTCTCGTCGGCTCGTTCGTGACCAACGCCAGCGCTATTGTCACTGCGCTCGTTCGCTTACGCACCGGGAAAGATCCGACATAAGAGGGAGGATAAAGTTATGCTCTCATGCCTAGTCGGGCTCATCATCTTCGCCATCATCATCTTGATCGTGATTCTCGTGATCGAGAAGGTCCTCGAGGCCTTCGGCGTACCCGTCACGCCGGCCATCCTCATGTTGATTCGTCTCCTCGGGGGCCTCGTTGTTTTGATCTATGCGTTGCAATGCCTTGGTATCATCGCTGGCGGGCATCCGCTTCCACTTCGGGACGCTCGACGGCCCTAACTAGAAGGAGAAACCCATGGTCAAAGTCACCAGCAAGCCCAAGAAAGCCACGCCGCCGCCGCCGCCCGCGCCCTCGGGGAAGGCTGCCCCGAAGTCGGGCAAGTCCTAAGCACAGTGCGGCCGGGCGTCCGCGACACCGTGATTGTGCTCATCACGCTGGCGGCGCTCGGCGCGCTCTTCGCGCTACTGTGTCGTAGCTCCAGGGCGGCTAGGGCGCGGCTCGCCGCGAGGCTCCCAAATCGTGACGGTCCACACCTTCCGCGCCCCGCGTTTGCCCGCTTTCCGCCACCCGTGGACCTGGGCGGTATTCCCGCCGCCGAGCCACGTCGCGAGATGCGGGCTCACGTGGACCTTCGCGCGCCGGGACGCCTGATTGGGCGCGGAGGTCGTTTGCACGCCGAGCACGCCGGGCTCCCCGACCCGCACCGCCAAAATGTCGAAGAGCCCAAGAAAATCGCTTCGTGATGAACGTGCCTGGGATGCGCCGCTCGACGACGTCGGCGAGGTAGCCGTGCTCGCGCAGGTAGTGCAGTGAGCGCGCCGTCGGTGTCAGTTGGTCTGTCCTCCCTGCCGTGGGCGTGGTGAGGGGCTCTTAGCTTTTGCTCATAGCGGGGGTCAGTCATCGGTAGGCGCTTCGATCTCGGCGAGTAACGCCGCGATTGCTCCACAGGTGTCGTCACCCTGGCACCACTGACCTTGCGGATGCAGGTCTATCTGTACTTGCAGCAGTACCCTCCTTACATTCGCGGCCCACCGTGCGAGCGCCACGAGCTGCGCCACTGAGGCCGGTCGTATGCACCGTTCGCCGTCCGCCAGGTCAACGTATGGGGAGGCCGTCGAGCTCCGCCTCCGTCAGGAGCCGCACGGTCCCGCTCATGAGGGGGTGCATCTGTTGGAGGCGAGTCAGTCATCGGTGAGCGCGAGGCTTCTCGCGGGGCGGCTTCGTCATCGGGCGCTTCTTCTGCTTCGGGCGTTTCTTCATGGCGCGCTTCTTCGCGGCGACCTGCTTCTTCTTCATGGCCCCCCTCGCTCACGAGACGTGTCCCCCAGGTACGCCCACGAGCGATGGCATTTACTGTCGTGGAATTCAGGCGGAGAAAGCGCGCGATGGATCGCTGGCTTAGCACCGGAGGCCATGGCGACCCGAATGTTGCGAACGGCGCCCTCGGTCAGCACGGCGCTCCGCTGTCGCTCGCCGCGCAGCGCCCCATGCCCGCCCCTTCTTGCACATGTCGCGCATATTGTCGGCGTGCGTACCGAGGAAGAGATGAGTTGGATTCACACATGAGCGATTGTCGCAGCGGTGGAGGACGTGGGACCGCACGGGATCTTCCATGGGCATATATCCAAGCGGCACGGTGGGCACCGATCATGATGCCCGCGAGCAGGAACTGGCCGTATCCGTCCGCCTGCTTCGAGGCTCCCCACTTCAACACCGATCATAGGCAACGGGTTGAAACTTCGCGGCGAATCGGGAGCGTTCCCGCTGCGGTCATGCTCATACCCCCACCGCAATTATACACTAGGGGGCACCTCGACGCCCTCAACCATGAAGCCAGTTGTATCAAGAAACCTCCAGAAACTCGCGAGAAAACCCCGCAATTCGACCGGCACCGAGTCCGCATCGAGTCCGCCGCCGCCGTCGAGACATCATCTCAATATATCGGTGGACAGCAGAGCCCTCTGGCCGCCGCTCGCGCCGAGATGTCCGGCGGGATGGCGCTGAGATCCACGAGCCCCGCGAGCCGGAGCACGGTGCCCACACCAGGCACGCGCACGCCGTCAGCGCGTCGGAGCGCGTGCGGGCCGTCTTCGCTCATCTGCGCCTTGGGATCGTGACGCATGCGGAGGTGCGCCGTCATGGCCGCGCTCTGCACTTGTCGCCACGTTGTCGCACATTGTCGGCCCATTCTGGACGGCGCGGCGTCTGGTAGTTGCTCCGTCTTTCCCGAGCACCAGGAGGGATGCCGCGCGGTGCGTCCGCGAGTACCTGTTGCGCGGCGAGCTGAACCCAATGCGTCCATTGGCGCGAGCCTGTCTTGACCTCCACCACCGTCCGCACGCCGTCACGATCGACGCCGATCACATCACACCGCAGGCCCAGGCATGCACACGGGTCGTGCGTGTTCGTGACGTGCTCGGCCCACGCGGCGGGCATTGCGAGCGTCATGGCTCCTCGCTCGCCGTCTCGCACATGCCCCAACGCATGCAGCCGTCGGCGCCGCTGGCGAACAGTTCGTATTGCTTGCCGCCGCGCGAGGTTCGGGACCACTGCACCACGTCATCAATCGGCGTCATCCGGTTCCGATCGGCGCGGTCGGAGGTCAGCGAAGAACGTCGGCAAATGGTAGCCGAGCGAATCGTACGACTCGCCGTAGCGGGCATAGCGGTGCGCCGCCGCCGCCGACCTGCACATTCGATTCCAAGGCGCGGATCTCGGCGATGCGTGCCGGATCGGTGTCGGCGATGAGGCGAATCTCGGCCTTGCGCGCGTAGATACAGGGCCAGCACCCAACCCGCTCGGCGCCCATGGCATAGAGCGGATTCAACGGCAGACCATGCCGACGGTGCAGCGCGATCACGTCTGCCGTCGACCACGCGATGAGCGGGCGCCACGTATCACAGCTCAAACTCCGCATTGTGTTCCCACTCGGGGAGCTTCGCGCGGGCTTGCGATTCGCCGCACGAATGCCGATCGCGTTCACCACGTCGTCGTCGAGGCTCTGGATGTAGTCGCGGAGCGGATAGACCTTGAGGAGTTGCGTACAGAAGCGCCGCGCGCGCGAGGAACATCCCTTGTGCTGCACGAGCTCGGCCATGAGGCGCGGGCCGCGCACGACCGTCAGCCCGAAGCGCGGTGCGATCTCGTCCCACAGATAGCGATACGTCTCCGGATGCTCCCAGCCCGTGTCAGCAAAGACCGCCGTGAACGGTACGCCTAGCTCGCGCAGGTAGAGCGCCATTGCCGCTGAGTCCTTGCCGCCGCTCACCGACGCCACGACGTGACGGCCGGCGAGACGCTCCACGGTCGCCGTCACGGCGCCGCCTGGTACTGCGCGCACGCCGACCAGCCGACGCGGTGATCGGTCGCCGCGCTCCGCGTGTCACCCCGCTCGGCGCACTTGAAGTAGCGCCGAAAGCGCGACCGGGACGGCATCCGCATGGCGACCGCGCGGACCACGAGCCGCGCGCAGGTCTGACCAGGTCGCGCCCGCCGGGCCGGGACCGAACTGCCGGACGCAGGGATTCGGCTCCTCCGCTACCACGGCAGCTCGCCGTCGTCGTCGGGCTTCTTCGCGCGGGGCTGCTCGTCGCGCGGGAGCGGGAGCGACACCGCGAGCGAGAGGAACTTCCCTTCGCGCCGTCCTTGATCCAACCCGCGAGGCGCCATCGCGTCCCGTCGATCAGCAGCGTGCCGGTGTAGTCGGGGTGCTTCTCCGGACTTCTTCTCGCGCTCGCGCCAGAGCGTGCCCGTCATGTCGCGTTCTTCGTAGGCCACGTCAGCCGTCCTCGCCAGGCTCGCGCTCGCCCGCCATCCATGCGCCGATCGGCCCGAGCATGCCGATGCGCAGCTCTTTCCGACTCTTGATCCCCACTCGGCGAACACGAAGTGTTTGAGGTCTTCAGTCGACTTGTCGCTCTTGTCGAGCGCCGACATGAGGCTTGCGATCTCCCTTGGGCTTGGCGAGCCGGCCGAAGCGTTCCTCGAGCGATAACTCGCCGTCGAGCGTGAGCTGCTCGCCGGTGTCGTAGTCGACCGGGACCGCGTCGCCCGTGACGAGCTCGGGCTCCGGGTGGCCCCGCCGCGACAGACGTCGGGGGTGACGACGCCTGCGCGACGGGGCTCGGGGTAGGTGAGCGGGAGGCACGCCGCCGCGCTCGGGACTGGCGGCGTGTCGGCCTGGCTCATCTCTTCGTGCGTGTAGATGCCGGACAATTCCATGGGGAACGCGCGCCGGAGCGCCAACGCCTCGGCGACCTTGCTCAACATGACCCTCGGCATCTGCTGCCAGAACTTCGTCGGGGCACCCTCCTTCGTCGTCTGCGCGTACTCGCTGTAGTGCGCGGTGGCGGCGACCTCGTGCCACGTGCCGTCGGGCGTCTGCTTCTTGATGTAGCTCGTTGCCGTGGCGAGCTGCTTCGTTTTCTCGTCGTAGGTGAGAGTCGGCTCGCGGCCCGGCGCGTAGCGGCCCGTTCGCTCGGCGACGAGCCGGTAGCCATCGATCGACGTCTGCGGCGTCATCACCTCGCGCCGCGCTTTCGAGTCCCAGCGACGGATCGCATAGATCTGCTTCGCGAACGGATCGAGCCCGGTGCGCTGGCAGATGTGCATGAAGAGCGCGAGCTCGTCATCGTCGCATCCCTTGGCGATGGTGCAGCTTCACCAGCGCCACCTGATCCTCGGACCAGTCCGGCGCGTGTCGTCGTGGCGGAGTGCGGGGAGGGTCATTGTCAAAACTCCTGTTCGTCGTCGGGGCCGTAGTAGGGCCGCGTGTTTTCGTGGCCGTCTTTGTACTGTTCGAGCGCATGGTCGGCGGCCGTCCGATCGTCGCGTGCAGGCGGCCGGTCGCAATCGTGGTCGATCTGTTGCTGCTCGGCCTGCTCCTGCTCACAACTTCCGCACAGCTCGGCGTCGTCTCGCGAGATCGTGTCGCGATCGCAGCACCGCAGCAGAGATCGTCATGGCACGACCCACAGAAGTGCCGCAGGCAGGTGGCGTCCGACTCCTGGATGGTCATGACGTCGCACCCGTTGACGTTCCGCTCGTGCTCACGCGGGCACACGCGGCGCCGACCCCACGGGAAGTCGTACCACTCGCCTTCCTCGGGCGTGGGCGCTGCCGGGGCCGGGCGGCGTCGGCACATCCGGCGTCACGCGCTCCAGGTCGTGGAAACTCTGCGAGTAGAACCAGGCTGCGGCTTTCATGATTGGCCCTCCATGTGGTCGATGAGGTAGGCGGTCAGCACGTTCAGCAGCGTCCGACAGACCGCCGGCGCCAGCACGAGGCGGATCGCGATCGGGCCGTGGTCGGTCGTGAGGATCAGTCGGGCCGTCGGACGGGGCGACGAAGATGCCGCCGCCGAGATGGATCACCGTGTCGCTCACGACGCCACCGGCCACAGGAGCACGGCGACGACGAGCGCCGCGGTCACGCCGCCCCAAGCGTCGCGCCCCACAAAAACGCCTCGAGCCGCCCATGGTCGACGGGGCCGACGTACACGATCGGCTCGTGCTTCCGTCCCCCGCGCGCGATCATCGTCTCGACCGGGCTACTGATCCGCATCGCGGCATTGCGCCGGGCGGCCTCGAGCGTGGCGCTCACGACGCGGCTCCGAGGTAGGCCCGGAGGCTAGGCAATGGCTTGATTCAGGGCGTCGCGCTTCCGTTCCAAGATCGCGAGCATCCCCGTGAGGTCCAGGTGGTCGCGGATCTGATGCGACGGGAGGTGCTCGCCGCGGCGCTCGAGCTCTTCGCGAACGATCGTGGCCGCGCTCACGCCGCCGCGGCGCCCGTGGTCGAAGTGGTCCAGGGTCACGGCTTGCACCTGGCACCGCACGCAGTCGCAGAAGCACTCGTCGTCGGAGCAGCCGATGTGGCCGAAGCAGTGGGGGATCTCGTCACTACGGCAAAAGGAACAGAGGTCCGCGAGGTGAGCGTGGTGGAACGCGTGGGAAGTCATGGCCTCTGTATTTCCAGATCCACGTGGGGGTGTCAAGAAAATCGACACGCATCGAAGGAATACGCCTGTCCAGTCGTACGGCGCCGCCCCGTTCCACGGTCCCGTCGCCGGATCACTTGATTTTCATTGACTCTCATTCACGGACTGCCTAGAAAGGCCCATGCAGACTCTGCCTCGCGTCTTGACCCTGCCGGGTCGTCCCATCACGAACGCCGTCGAAGAGGCGGTGTTCCTCGTCTTTGGCGGATTCCAGGCGCGGCGGCCGCGCTCGGCGTCGGCGCCCCGACTATTCACGCGGCGCTGAAAGCAGGCTGCGTCCGGACGAAGGCGAATGCCGAACGCTGGGAGGAGGCCACGACGCAGCACGGCTGTACCATCCCGCGGGAGGAGCTGATCGGCTGGGGACCGTGGCGCGGGCGGAGCGGCACAATCCCACGACCGACGACGATGGCCCGACGAATGGCCGCAGTCGCCGTCCGAAGGCCGCGCGCGCCCGCCGGCGTCGGTAGCCAGCTCGCACGCGCACGTCGCTCCTGCGCCCGCGCAGACGGGCACGAAGGGCGGCGCCGCGACGGACCCGCCCGCGCTCCACGCGCTGCGCGCGCTCGGCATCGTCCGACGCCGGGCGATGCCGGCGCGGTTGCTCGAGGCGCACGCGCAGCTCGAGCGGCGGCGGAAACCACGCATGCGCCGTCAGCGCCGGTATCAAGGTGTTCCGTCGAGTCTACGTCCCTGATTTCGCAGGGGCGACCGCGGCGGCGGCCGTGGGAAACCGGAAAGCGTCTTCAGCGGCGGTATCACCTTGTTCCCCCGTTCCGAAGCGCCTGATTTTCCAGGCGCGCGGAGTGCACAACCCTGCATTTCGTCGCGCGGCGTAGCATGGTCCTACCGGCGCCCCAGGACGAGATCGGGAATGGGCGGCGGCGCCGAGCCGTCGAGGTAGAAGCCCTCCGTCACCTGCACGCTCGCGTGCCCGAGCTGCGTCGAGACCCACGCGACGGGCGCGCCGTGGGTCTTCATGACGGCGGCGTAGGAGCGGCGGAAGCTCCGGGGTGTCATCGGCGGCAAGCCGGCACGCATGGCGATCCGCATCGTCAGCTTGCCCACGGTCGTCGCGGCGATCGGCTTCTTGGGATCGCGGCCCGGAAAGAGCCAGCCACTTTCCCCAACCCGAATGGTCCGGAGAATGGTCGCCGCCTCGGGGCTGAGGCGCACTTGCCGGCGCGCGACTTCCGGGTCTTCGGCTCGCCCTCGACGCCGCCCGGATGGATCGTGCGGCGGATGTGCAGGATCGGCTCCGCGCGCTCGACGTCTTCGGTGCGGAGCCCGAGCACTTCGCCGATCCGAGCCCCGAGGACGCGAGCGCGACAAAGATAGGGTACTCCCGCGGCGCCACCGTCGCGGCGGTCTGCAAGAACAGATTCAGCTGCTGCAGGTCACACGTGGTCCGGCGCTTGATCGGCCGGTGGAGCCGGCGCGCTAAGCCGATGGCGACGTTCTGCTCGAGCAGCTCGTCGTCGACCGCGAACGACAGGACCATGCGCAGAATCGAGTGCGCGACCGCGACCGTCTGCGGCGCCAAGCGCACCAACAGCTCGGACATCGTTTCGCGGATGCGTCGGCGCGTCAGTTGCGTGAGTGGGACGTCGCCGAGCAGCGGCCGCCAATAGCGCCGCAGGTGCTTCTCATAGTGCTGCCAGGTCTGCGGTCGGACGGTGCCGCGAATACTTGCGAGCCAGTCATCGGCGACCTGGGTGAGGGTGGGATCGGAGTCGGAGTGAAGTTTCGGTGCAAGCGTCAAGCCCATCGGAAGTCCTCCAGGAAACAGATTTGGATTGAGACTTCCGCGCGGGCCGCAGGAATGGGGTGCGGTCGTGTAGCGGATTGTAAGGCCCGAACGCAAGGACGTAGCGCGTCGGGGCAGCATCGCACCATCGGGGAAACCCGCAGAACGTGGCTCAGGCACACCCTGAGGCGTCGGCGCGGGAAACCCCCGGACCTCTAGGTCGCATCTCCCTAGGCAGCGGCTGGCGTGACGAGACGGCCCCCTCGTCAGCAGCCAGCACGGATGGTGGGGGCCGGTTCGTAGGAGGAGGTCGGCTATGGATGCCGCTATAGCAAACGCCCAGGCGGTGGTGGGTGAGGTGCGCCCGACGGTCGAGAGCCTGGCGCTGCAGCTCCAGGGGCGCTCCGCGAGCGGCAGTGGCTCCGGCAGCAGCTCGTCGAGGTGCAGGCGACAATCGACGTGCTGCACGCGCAGCTCCGGGACGAGTCGTGAAGCGCGGCGGCCCGCTCCATCCGAAGGTCATGGCGCTCGCCGTCGCCCTCGGGGTCGCGCGCGTATACCGCGGTCGGGCTCCTTGAGTGCCTCTGGCACTTCACGGCGCAGTACGCCCCACGGGGGACCTCGGGAAATTTTCCGACGCGGAGATTGAGCAGCATCTCGGGTGGGACGGTGAGCCGGGACGCCTCATGCACGGGTTGCTCATGGCGCGGTTGCTCGACACGTCCGAGGCCCATCGTCTCGTCGTGCATGATTGGCACGAGCACGCGGATCAAGGCGTCAGAAATAAGCTCTAAAAGACCGAACGTCTTTCGCTACTTGCACGAAACGTCGGACCCCGGGTCGGACCCTGTGTCCGACCGGGGTCGACAAGGCAAAGGCAAAGGCAAGGGCAATGGCAAGGGCTCTTCTTCTTCAGAGTCTTTAGGGGGTCTGGGGGAGCGCAGAAAGTCCACCTCGCACGGCTGCCGAGCTCACCGCCGCGTTCGAGACGAGCTTTTGGCCGATCTATCCGCCGCGCAACGGTCGGCGTGACGGGAAATCCGACGCGCTGGCGGAATGGCTGAAGCTCAAGCCCGATCGGGCACTCGAGGCCGCGATCCTCGCCGCGCTGTCGGCCTATGCGCGCTCCACCGACTTGCCGGTCGATGCGTGCCGGTGGCTCAAGCGGCAGCGGTGGCTGGACGACGTCGACGCCCGGCCGACGAAACCCATGGGGGAGTACCGTCCGCGAAATGGCGGCGCAATTCCGGCCGAGCTCGCCGTGGCCCAGGGAGGGAAAGCATGACAACCGAGCAAGCGCGCGAGTGTGCGGACATTGTCGCGAACGCCTACGGCATGGGGCAGCGGCGGGTCGCCTGGTATGCCGACCAGTTCGAGCGCTTCCCTGCGGGACCGACGGCGCAGTTTCTCGAGGGGTGGGTGCAGCGCGAGAAGGTGCCGCCGACGATCGCGGTCGTCCGGCGGGCGTGCAGCAGCAGCTCGAGACCCTCGGGACGGCCTCGCCGACGTTCGCGCCGCGGAGCGAACGCACGGAACGGCTCATCACGTGGCGGTCGCTGCTCGAGGACCCGACCAGCAACCCGCGCGAGCGCGAGGACGCGCGTGATCGCATCGCGTGGATGGACCCGCCCGTCACGCAGAGCGAGTGGCGCGAGGCGCGGACGGTCGCCGACGCGCGCCACGCGGCGCGCAATCAGCAGCGCCTGAGCGAAGGGCGCCCGCCGAGACCGGCGCGGCCGCCGCTCTCCTGGCCCCAGCCGCCGCGGCGGACCCCCAGCCGATCCTCTCGCGCGCCGCGCAAGCCGCCGGCATGCAGGCGCTGCGGGACGGGCTCGAGCGTCGCCTGGATCGCCAGGCGATGACGGCGCATGTGCTCGGCACCGTGCGGGCGGCGGAGCGTGCCCACGCGCAGGACGAGGCGTGGTGAATGCTCCCACCGTCGGCAGTCTCTTCAGCGGGATCGGCGGCCTCGACCTCGGGCTCGAGCGTGCCGGCTTCCGCGTCGCCTGGCAATGCGAGTCCGATCCCTACGCCCGCGCCGTGCTCCGGAAGCACTGGCCCGACGTTCCCTGTTACGACGACGTCCGAAAACTCGACGGGAGCGAGCCCGCCGTTGATCTCCTCTGTGGGGATTCCCCTGCCAAGACGTTAGCGTCGCTGGGAAACGAGCGGGAATTGATGGCGAACGTAGCGGGCTTTGGGGTGCATACGCGCGAGCCATTGACCTATTTCGACCGCACATCGTTGTCGTGGAGAACGTCTCAGGGCTCCTTGCTGGTGGGCTCGGACGTGTTCTCGGAGACTTGGCCGAACGCGGGTACGATGCGCAATGGGACTGTATACGCGCGTCCGACGTCGGTGCTCCGCATCGGCGAGAGCGGGTCTTCGTTATTGCCTACCCCGAATGCCTCGGACTGGCAGTCGATCTGCTGGCACCGATGCGAGCGGCTAATTCGCGGGCTGAATGGCCGGGAAGCTGGCGCGCAAGGGTGGGTGCATGAACCTCCAAGACAGCATGGCCGCTGGCTGGATGCTGCACCAGAAGCTCGCATCGCGGCCGCCGCGTGGGAACATGCCCCGTGTGAACCCGTCATATTGGGAGTTCCTGATGGGATTTGCGGTCGGCTGGACCGCATTAGAACCCTTGGAAATGCAGTCGTTCCGCAAGTCGCGGAGTGGATCGGGGCGCAAATCATGACGCGCTTTTGGCCCCGGTGCGACGAAGAGGGGGCGGGAAATAGGTCGGCTGCCGTGGGGCCCGGCCCTCTCTTCATCGGATCGAAATGACTACTTGCTCTGCTTCTCGTGGCTCTGGCCCTGGCCCTGCTTCTCCTGGCCCTGGCCCTGCTTGCTGGGGGGTCGCCGGCGTGGGGGTGACGGGCTTGTTCTCGGACATATGGTGCCTCCTTGTGGGTGAAGGGGCCGTGATTGGCTCCCACGGGAGGCATGCGACCGCCGTGCCAACGGACGCCCCGCGCCGGGGCACGGAATGCACGCGGCACCCGGCGCAAACGTACACCGCTGTGCAGTAGGAGTTTCACGTGATGCCGCCGAGACGATGCCCCCTCTTCGCACCCTCACGCCAGACCTCGACCCTCGGCCCGGCGCTGGTGGACCTCCTGACGACCGCCCCCGCCGACCACTGGCACCCGTACTTCGGCTTTCTCGTGCTGCCGGTGCCTGCGCCCGTGCTCCGCACCGATCCCACGCTCGCCACGCTCGGGACGCTTCACCCCTTCCAGGGCGGGATCTGCCGCCTGCCCCCGCACTGCTGCTACACCTGGCACATGGACACCCGCCGCGGCGCCGCCGTGAACCTGCTCGTCCACCACACGCACAGCCACACGCTCTTCACCGACGCCGCCAGCGTTCGCGGGCGCCGCCGACGTGCCCGTCGTCCCCGCCGTCGAACTCGTCTACGCCCTGAACACGTACTACCTGTTCCACTCCCAACAGCCGCACATGGTCCTGAACGGTGCCGCCCCCGCTATTCGCTGTCGCTCGAATTTGCCGCCGACCAAGTCACGCTCCCCTACGCAGAGCTCCACGCCGAGCTCGCGGCGCAGGGTCTCGTGGAGGTGCCCCCATGAGCAACGACTGGGACGGCCAAGGCCCGATGCCTCCGTGGGCCCGCAGCGCCCCTCGCGAACGCACGATCAAGCCCCGCGTCCGCCTCCGCCTCGCCCCGCGCGCCGTCCGCGGCACGGCGTGCGGGGTGCATGGCTGTGGCAAGTGGAAGCGCTGCCCCTGCGGCTACTGCGACGCCGACTGCACCGAGCGGTGCCAGGATCCGCACGCCCGGTGCCGGTCCCGGTGCCTGATCTGTGCCTGGTGCCTCGCCTGCGGCCGCCGCTTCCACTTCGACGATCTCGAGGTGCAGGGGTCGACCTGTGTCTCCCGTGCCGGAGCGCCCCATGAGCGACCCCGTCGCCGATCTGGCCGAGCTGGCCCTCGCCCTCATCCAGCGCGCCGTCCGCGATCTCCAGTCGCATGGCAAATATGCGCGCCTGGCGTGGGCGTGGCTCATGCTCCCCGACACGGACGCCGACGGGGCCGAGATCGGGTGGGACTTGGACGACGCGTGCCGGGTGCTCGGCGCCGACCTGGCGTGTCTGCGCCGCGCGCTGGTCGCCCGCGGCTACCAGTTTCCGCCGCTCCCGAACGTCCGCGGCGCCGCGCGTCCGACCCGCGGACGGCGCGCCTGCGCCGGCCTCGTCCACTGCCAGCGCTGCGGCGTCCCGGTCCCAACCCCCGACCGCCGGATCACGCGGACGTGTGCGGCGTGTGGGACGCGGCTGCGGCCCTATTACCTTCGCCGCCACGGCCTCTTATCTGCCGAGTTCCGCACCACAAAAACCGCCGCGCGTCCCGCACGCCGTGGCCGCGCTCACCCTGCTCCTACACCGCGGCCCGCTGCCCGGCTGCTATCTCCACGAGCAACTCATGCGCGCCGGCTTCTCCGCCAAGACCCGCCAAGGCGCGCGCGAATTCATGCGGCCGATCATCGCGCGGTCGCGGGACGGCTACACCGTCTGGGCGCTCCGCCGGCGTGAAACGCGCGGGGGCGGCAACCGTAGGGCAAAGCACCCCGCACGTAAATGGCCCCCAAAACCGTCATTCACGTGCGCCCCGCGGGATGGATCGCGGCCCGCGGTCGCGGAGCGGTGGGGGCCAAGCTCGAGGCTGGCCCCCTCGAGCCCATCACTCCGTGGGCTTCGGTGGCTCCGTGGGCATCGGTGCTGCCCGCGGCCGCCCCCTGCAGGCCATTCGCCTGCGAGGACAGGCGCTTGCGGTCGCTCACGCGCAGGCCCCCGCGGGTCCCGGCGCAAGCGGGGCAGATGAGCTGGACGGCGGGATGCCGCGGGCAGACAGGCGCGGGCGCCGCCTGGCCGATCGCGGCCTCGATCGCGGAGCGGTGGGGGCAGTAGCGGTCCAAGAGCGCCAGGAGCACGATCGCGCCCTCGTCCGCTACCCACGTGCGGAGCTCCTCGACGAAGGCCCGGTCGTCCGGGCGCATGGGATCTGGGCGCGGCGCGCGGCGCCGGAGTCATTCCCGCGGCTCGTAGCGGGAGCGCGTCATCCCCTTCCGCGGCCGTGGTCAAGAGCGCATCGGCGAGCTCGTACCAGTCGACCTCGCTGAGCGCGGCGTTCAACAGGTCGGCGTACATGCCCGACTCGGGAAGTCCGCGGTCCGCGTCAGATCCGGGTCGTCGGCCAGCTCATACTTGAGCAGCTCAAGCGAGCAGGATGCGGGCGCGGTCGCTTGTGCGCTGCGACTCGTACATCGGCTCCTGATCCTGCGCGTTCCCCACGCGGCGCGCGCGCCTGCTCTTGCCAGTATTCGTGCGAGCCTTGCTCGTTCCCGAGCCACAGATTGACGGCCCACGTCTCATAGTTCGTCCAGCCTTGGTAGCCTTTTTCAGTGTCGCCCATGGTAGGTACTCCTCGTGTGACCGCATGGGCCATCCATGCGGCGGGTGTTAGCGCACCCGTTCCTGGTCGCTGTTGGCGCAGCGGCCAGGGGCGGAGGCACGAACGCGTTAGGCTGCAGCTGCCTCCGATCCGTGCCAGCGCTCGACCACGGCATTCCAGCGTACGAGCTCGCAGTCCGCACAGCGGCACGTCGCGCCGAGATTCGGCCGGTGGAAGTCTTGGAAGCTGGTCACGATGCGGCGCATCCGTGGCGCGGATCTCGGCCGCGTACTGCGCATCGGTCTGTACCGGTGGCATCGCGGGACGGGCGTGGTAGCCGACCAGCGCCAGCATGTGGGCGCGCCACCGACCCGGAACCGTTCGAGCGATTCGCGCGGCTTGGCATAGGTCGCGGTCTCGACGCGCCACGCGGCATCGGCACACGCCGCGCATGCCTTGCTGGAATAGCCAGCCTTGGGGTGCTCGGCGCAGCGCTCGGCGCGGCTCACGATTGCACCGCCGGCGCGGTATTCCGGTGGCAGGCCGACAGCATCGCGGCGGTGACTTCCATATCGTGACGCGGCAAGTGGATGGCGAACGCGCGTGGGTACGTGCGCCGGCAGCCGATGCACTCCGAGCGGATAACGAGCTCGGCGGTCGGATAGCCCGTCCAGGGGCGGACCTCTGCGACCCGATAGGCGTGGCAGGTCGTGCCGCAGCGGCAGGGCGCGCCATTGTCGGTGTAGTAGGTGGAGTGATCGTGGGTGAAGGTTGCTCGGGGAGAGGTTGCCATTGGCGTGGCTCCTTGTGGGTGTGCGTCGAGCGGCCATCGCTCGAGATGACCCCTTCTACACCTAACCCGCTTAGGTTGTCAATAGGCACGAGACGCGGCACGAGAAATATTTGCGCGAGCTCCCAGCAATCCCCTACGCGAACCCTTGACATGCGCTCTCAAAAACGGGCTCTTTGCTCTCGCGCGCCTCCGATGCTCTCGAAGCGAGCCAACAGGCGAGCGCCCCATAGATCCGGAGAGGCGATCGCCTGACTGGCGGTTCCTTCGATGCCTCGCGTCTACGTCGCGGCTCAACAGATATGTGCCGATGCACATAGGTCGCCACGCCTCCGACGCCCTGCCGTACCACGGCAGGAAGTAGCAACCACCCCATTCCTGACCTTGCGTGTCCCCGCTCGCCTCGTCTTCGGCTGCTCCCGTGATACCACCGCGATGTTCTGTCATGCGGTGTGACAGATGCAGCGCCAGCGTCGGCTACGAGGGGGGCCTCGAGTGGATGCGAGGAGGGGGTGGTGCGTAGTGCCAGGGCGGCGCGGTGTACCGGTATGCGCATGTCGTTTTCCACGAGAGAAATGTGGACCGCTTGAGGTATCGACACGGTCGGTGCCACAACCGACTGGGGCGAGAGGACGCATCGAGGACGATGCGTCGGGTGAGCGCGTAAGGACGGGTCCATGGAGCGTGAGCAGCGGATCGATGTCGAGGTGTTGGCGATGCTGACGCGGCTTGGGGTGATGGTGATGCAGGCGTGGTATCCGGGCGCTCGGTCTCGAGGGCGATCAGGTGGTGGAGTGGAAGGTGTCGGCGCTGTTCGATGCGGTGTGGAGTGAGAATTGAGGTCGCGTCCGCGTCGACGCGGCGTCGACGGTCCCGCGCTCGAGCGCTGGGTGCGGCGGCGCCGATGAAGCCGCAGCCGTGGCACTACCACCTCGTCTCCGAGGTCTTCGCGGCCGGCGCGTCGGTGGATCTGGTCGTCGTGGCGAAGACGGTGGGACGCACGGTCGGCGCGTGTGAGGCGGTGTTGCGGAGCGCGTGGGGCCGGGCGGAGCTCGAGCGCTACTACGCGGCGACGCGGCAGGCGTTGGTGACCAGGCGGGTGCAGCCGCTCGAGGAAGTTGGCGAGCGCGGGCGAAGCGGCGGTGGATGGGTTGGTGAGCGCGCTCTGGATGGCGGTGGCACGGGAGAACGTGCGCGAGGTGCGGGAATGTTCCGTCGCGATCCTGGCGCATCTCGGGATGGGCCCCGTGAAGCGGACGGAGAAGACGGTGACGCACGCCATCGATCAGATCAGCGATCCCGTGTTGCTCGCGAGAATCATTTCGACCGGGAGCTCCCGCCAGAGCTCGACGGGCCATCGCAACACGAGACGCCTCGTCTCCAGGTTCGTATGGGGGCGACTTGAGTCGCGGTCGGGCCTCGCTAGGGTCGGCGGCAAGGAGATCCCCATGACCCTCGACCAGATGCGCACCACGATCACGCAGGCCACGACCGTCGCCGCTGCGACGACTGGCGTTGCTGACCGCCATCACGGCACAGATGCGCGACGCGGAGGCGCTGAGCGAGTGGACGCAGCTGGCCGACCTGCTGGACGCGGCGGCGCCCGAGCTCTCCCAGGCGGTGGCGGCGACCACCAGCCGTAACGCGTGACGGACCTCCGTCGCCAGCAGCTGCAGGCGGCGGCGGCGCTGCGCTTGAAACGGATCGAAGCGGCGCAGCGCTACGCGGCGGATCCCTGGCGCTGGCTGGTCGAGTGCGCCGTGGGCCTCGATCCGCTGCGGGCCGCCGATCCGATCGGGCCGTTTCCGGCGGCGCCGTATCTGCAGCACATCGTCACGGAGGTGCTTGGTCATCGGCGGACGATCGTGTGGAAGCCCCGGCGCATGTTTCTCACCTGGGAGATGGTGGGTCTCGGCGTCGCGCTCGCGGTGTGCCTGCCCCATCAGCGTGTCTTCTATGTGTCGCGGCGGATGGGGGACGACGACTCGCAGGGGGCGCGCGAGCTGCTCTGGCGCGCGGCGTTCATTCTCGATCATCTGACGCCACCGGCCCCCTACCAACCCGGGAAGCATTTGCTGACGCTCCCGAACGGGTCGACGATCGGGGCGGTGTCGTCCGAGCCGCGGGCGGTCGCCGGATTGGCGGCGACGTTTCTCGTGGCGGACGAGTTTGGCTTCTGGGAGGATCCCGAGGCGTCGCTGGCCGCCATGCTGCCGACGCTCGAATCGCGCGGCACCGCGCGCGGCCACTTCGTCGGCGTCACGACGACGGAGGTCGGCCCTTCGAGACGCTCCTCTATGATGGGCTCCGCGCCGACGAGGTGAAGCTCGACGAGGACGGCGTGCCGCTCGCGGCGACGGAGGTCACGCACTATCCGGGGCTCGAGCGCCGCTGGCTGCAGGGGTGGACGAATCGGAGAATGGCTTCCAGGTGCTGGATCTCAACCTCGAAGCCGACGAGGAGAAGCGCGCGCCCGAGGCGCTCCAGCAGCTCGAGCGCTCGGTCCTCCCGATGGTGTGGGAGAAGGAGTATCGGAAGCGCTTTCTCGGCCGCGGCGGCCAGGCGATCTTCGGGAAGCAGTTCCGCCGGACTGGCACGTCGCCGACCACGTCCAGCCGATCCAGGGGAGCCGCTCATCTGTGGCATTGACTTCGGCTACCACCGGCCGGCGGCGGTCGCGCTCCAGCTGGTGCATCGGAGTGGCGGGTTGCAGTGCCGGGTCTATCGGGCGCTGCTCGGCGACGACACGACGACGCGGGCGTTCGTGCATGTGTGGCTGGCGAAGCTCGAGCTCTGGTTCCCCGAGTGGCGCTACGGGATGCTCTGGGCGTGCGATCACGCGGGGAACCGGACGCGCGGCGAGGACGACTCGGCGCTCGAGGTCCTCCGGCGGGACTTCTCTATAAAAGCCCGCTCCCGCTACACGCTGCTGCCGCCGACCCTGGACCTCGTCCGCGACTTCCTGCAGCGGATGTGCGGGCAGGAGCCGGCGCTCCTTATAGATCGGAACCCCGATACCGCGTTTTTGCGGCGGGCTTTGCCGGCGAGTACCGCTACGGGAAGGCGACCGACGCGACGCCGAATCCCCGACGAGCCCGAGCGCGGGAACGCGTGGCGGGACGTGATGGATGCGCTTCGCTACGGCATCGTCAACTACGTCGGGCCGAAGCGCGTCGATCCCGAGCGCCGGGCGAGGCTGCTTGCCGCGGCGCGCCGGCATGTCGTGCCGGGCCGGCGCTACGCCCGCTGACTTGAGTCGTGGCCCCCGGCCAGTAGGGTCCGCCGCGAACGGAGGCACCATATGCGCGCGTGGCTCGTGGGGATGCTGGTGCTGGCGAGCGTCCGCGTGGCGGCGGCCGACGTGGAGGGCGACATCGCCCGGACGTTTCCGACCTACACGCTCTCCTCCGTGAATCTGGCGCCCTCGGCGACGGGCGAGGACATCTCCGGGTATGACGGCCAGTGTACGGTGCAACTCGTCCTCACCTCGGGCACGATCCGCGTGAACGTGGAAACGTCGAATCTCCAGCAGGACGGGACGCCGCTCGGCTTCGTGAGTACCGGCACGCTGGCGGGGTCCACGATGCAGGATTTGACGGGCGGCGTGCAGCGCGTCCGCTTGAATGTCACCTGCTGCCAGACCGACTGCACGGTGAATCCAGGGGCCGGCGCGGGCTCGTGTGCCGCGAAAGCCATCGTCCGGTGCCGGCGCGGCTAGCGGCGGCGCTGGCACTGCTCCTGGTGCTCGGGGCCGCGTCCGCCGCCGACGCGGTCGGCCCGAACTACTGCTCGGGTGCCGCCTCCCACGTCCGCTCGCCGCCTTCAACTTCGAATCCGGCGCGCTTGGCACGGACACCTGCGGCGCGACCCCGCAGAACTTCACCAATAGCGGCGTCGCGGGCGACACGACGGCGGGCCGCTTCTCCTGGGGCGCCCAATCCGGCGCGTTTGTCCGCACCGACCCCGACGCGTGATGACGTGCGCCGACGCCACCTGCACGGCGCTCGACTTGGCGGGCGCGAATCAGCCCTTCTCGATCTGCGCCAACGTGCGCCTGAGCGTGCTCGGCGAGGCGATTGCGCACAACATCTACACCAAGGACCGGAACACCGCGACGTCGAGTCTCCGTGGCCTCCGCTTCGGCCTCGACCCGACCGAGCATATCAGGCGGTCGTCCAACCCGCGGACTGCACCTCGGGCCGGACGATCTTGACCGCCGCGACCGCCGTCACGGACACCAACCTGCATCACTACTGCGCGACCTCGGACGATACGAACCTGAAGCTCTACATGGACGGCGCCGAAGTGGCGACGGTCGCCTACACGCTCGGCATCTGCGGGAACGCCATCAACGCCGCGATTGGCGCGCTCGAGGACACCGACCCGGCCTACCGCGACTACTTCCAAGGGAACATCGACGCGCTGGCACTCTGGAACGCGGGCCTCACGGCGACCCAGGTGTGCGACATCTGTCGCTGCGGCCTCGATGGGAGCGTGGCGGATCGGACCTGCGGGAGCTGCACCGGGACGCTCGGGGGCAGCCCCTGTGCGGGCAGCACGCCGACGCCGACGGCGACGAGCACGGCGCTGACACCGACCGCGACGCGGACGGCGACGCCCACACCGACGGCGACGCCCACCTCCACCGCGCCGACGCCGACCGGGTCGACCCCGACGCCGACGCCGATCGCCAACTTCTACGTCTGGTTCGGCGGCGGCACCTGTAAGCCGACACGAACGCCGGCACCAGCGAAGGCGCCCCCGGTGTACGCTCCCCGGCACGCGGACGGCGACCGATAGCGGCTTTCTCCGCGCGACCTGGGGAGCCGCGACGACCGCGGGCGGCGCCATCAGCACGAGCAACAAAGTGGCGGCAGGGACGACGCTCTGGCTCCGGGCGGGCGGCACCATGACGAGTGCCGCGGGCGGGCGGCTCCTCGTCGACAGTACCTACTACGCCGCCGGGACCGCGGGGAATCCGACCGTCTTCCAGGTGAGCTCGACCTGGGGCGCGGGGACGTCGTCTGGAACGCGACCGGGATGTCGGACTCGCCAACATCGGCGCCATCTGGCTCCGGAGCCTCGACTACCTGGCGCTCAAAGGGCACATCGGCGGCGCATTTTGTGGCACAGAACGCTTCCCCATCGAGCGCCTCCGCGATCATCTTCGGCGGGACGAGCGGCACCCATCAAGTCGGCGTCCAGCTCGACTACGTGGAGGGCAACACCAGCGGCTACGGCGTGACGGCGCTGTATGCCGACGCCTTCACGATCGACCACACGCTCACGCACACCAACCTGCAAAACGGTGTCGACATCGGCGCCACGAGTGATTCGATGTGCGCGAACGGCCTCCTCCGTGACTCCGAGTCCTACGACAACAGCCTCTGCCAGGTGGGCGGGGTCGCGAACAGGGTTTGGAGTCTACGGCTCGACCGGCATCACGTTCCTCCGCTGCCGCGCGCATGGGAACCGCCGCGACGGCTTCGACTTCGGGACGACCTCGAACACCCACGATGCCAGCGCCACGATTCTCAACTCGCAGACCTACGACAACGGCGAGGACGGCTTCGGCATGAGCGGCGGGACGGCGGGGACAACGACGTTCACGGTCATCAATTCCGTCGCGTTCAACAACGCCGGGAGCGGGGCGCAGATCTACAACGGCGTGACCGCGACGCTCTACCACAACGTCTTCCACCACAACGCCAACGCCTCGAACTTCAGCGGCAACATCCTGACCTATTCCGAGCCCGGCGCGTCGGCGGGCCGGTCAATCTGACGCTCCAGGAACAACATCTTCTTCCGCCCGAAGACCTTCGCGCAGATCGGCTCCTACAGCAGCGTCTCGACGGTCTTCGACTCCGATTACAACGTGTGGGTGCCCCGCGCGAGCAGCACACCGAGACGATGGTCAGTATCCGACGGCGACGTATCGCTCGTACACGAACCCGCCCGTGTGGTTCGGCGTGCACGAGCAGTACGGCACGGCCGCCAATCCGAGCTTCAGCAGCATCAGCACGAGCGCGTTCGCGTCCAACAACTACCACCTGACGCCCGGGAGCGTGGCGGTGAACGCGGGCCTCTTTCTGGCCTCGCCGGCGAGCGTGCTCACGGATCTCGATGGCGTCACGCGGAGCAATCCGCCCGAGATCGGGGCGTATGAACTCGGCCCGACGCCGACCGTCACACCGACGCCGGTCCTCACGGCGACGACGGTGGCGACCTCGACGCTGCCGGCGCCGACGGTGACGGCAACGGCGACCCTCACGCCGACACCGGTCGCCACGGTGACCGCGGTCGTGACGCCAGGCGATCCCAGCGACCACCGTGACCGCGACCCCGACGCGGACGCCGACGCCGGTCGCGACGGTTCACGGCGACGCCGGTCGTGACGCCGACGCTCCCGGCGCCGACCCTCACCGCGACGCCGATCGATGACGCCGACCGCGACCATGACGGCCGTCACGCCGAGCGCCGACGCCGACGGTCACGGCGACGCCGCCGAACGCGACGTGCATCCTCGGGCCGAAGCCGCTGAAGGCGAAGCAACTCGGCGCGCCGCTCACCGCGAAGGTGCTCTGCCTTATGAGGCGCACCCTCGTGCTCGCGCTGCTCCTCGTCGCCGCCGCCGCGCACGCGACCGAGGTAATTCACCCCCGGCGGCGGCGCGCCGAGACAGCAGGATCCGATCCCGGCTGTGCAGGGCGGGACCGGGGTCGACGGCCAACAGACGTGGACGGACGGACGCTGCATTCAAGTCAGCACCAACGCCGAGGGCCAGCGCATTCTCCAGGACGACGCCCGCGGCGTGCGGCATCGGGGCTGGCTCCAGTGCGTTTTAGCTTCCTCACGAGTGGCACGAACACGGCGGCGAGCATGATCGTCGGGACCGGCGCGTATCTGGCGCCGAGTGGCACGGGTACGATCCGCGCCACCGAGCTCGCGGGGACGCTCCCGATCGCGGAGCGGCGGCACCAACGCCACGAGCTTCACGGCGAATCGGTGCGTGCGCTTCGACGGGACGCGGCTCGTGAGCCGCGACCGGCGATTGCGCGGAGGGGACACCACCACCCTTACCGAAGGGACGTTCATTGATGTCACGGGAACGACGATCAGCGTCGATCCGACCGAGATGAGTTTTGCGACGTTCGGGGACGATACCCAGTCTGTCATGTCGTGGGTTTTTGATCCGGTCGGCCCGAACAATCCCACCCTGTCGTTCGGCGATCACACGATCTCGTTCGGCAATAGCACCGTGATCTTCTTTGAAGATGATCCGATCGTGATGGCGGATCTGGCGGGGAATGGCGGTGCAATTCGACCCGCCCTCGGCCGGCCTCTTCACGACGGGCACGGGGAAGATCCTCGCGACGGATCTCGGCTGTTCCGGCTGGTCGACACGGCGGATCTGGCGGTGACCGGTGTGACGAGGGACGAGCTGTACGAGCTGCTAATCTCACCTACGATGCGTCGGGCGGATTCTCACGGCGTCAATGGCGCCGCGGGCGGGAGTGTGACCGCCGGAACGCGATCGACGTGACCGCGGGCGTGGTCGACTTCGACCCGACCGAGCTCACCGGACTTCACCGTGAGCGATGGTCTCGAGTGCGACGGCGTCCACCAGCTACAACCTCTCGGGCGCCAATGATCCGAAGTGGACGGCGCAGAACGCCGGCTTCGTCCTCGAGTCGAGCGGCATTCCTGTCTTCAAGATGGACGACACGGACCAGCCGGTCAGGAGCGGCCCCGATTGGGGGAGCTTCTAAACTGCAGCGCGGGTCCGGCCTGCAGCTATACGATGCAGCATCAAATCACAGGCGGGACGACGAGCAACATCCTTGCGGCGGGCTCGACGGGGACGGTGACGCTCGGCGACACGACGGCGACGGCGGTGACGATCACCACCGATGGGACCGGCGACGGGGAGCTCGTGGTGCCCGCCAATTCCATCGGCACGACGGAGCTCACCAGCACCATCGCGGCGAGCAGTTGCACGAGCTGCAATCTCACCTACGACGCGTCGGGCGGATCACCGTTGCCAGCAACGGCAGCGGCGGCGGCGCGACCTCGACGCCGACGCTGAGCGCGACCCCGACCGTCTCGCGGACCCCGACCCCGACGCCGACGGCGACCGCGACGCCGATCGCCCAGCAGTTCACGTTCAGCCTCTTCGATCCGACGACGGTGCTCGATGTCGCGAACGATCTGCCGTCGGTCTACCCGAACCGGACGGCCGCGCTCACGATCACGGAAGTCTGCTGCGAGATCGATGCGGCACGACGACGATCAACCTGCAGCGCGACGACGGCTCCCCGCGAACATCCTGGCGAGCGATCTCACGTGTACTACGGCGATCGCCAGCGGCTGCACGACGACGTTCGCGGGCACCGAGGCGGCACTCGCGGTCGGGCAGCAGATCGATTTCGTGCTCGTGACCAACAGCGCCGCCAAGCGGATCAATGTGGTCGTCAAGTATTCGGTGCCGTAATGCGCCGCGTGCTCGTCGGGCTCGTGCTCGTGCTGCTCGCGGTCGGGCCGGCGGCGGCGACGCAGGACGGCGGGCCGTCGTTCTCCGTCAATCATGGCTTGAATTTGTCCACGTCGGTCGCGACCTATCTCGGGCCGACGGCGGGGAGCACGACCCAAGCGACCGAGACGACGTTCTGGTCGACGCGCCAAGCGCTCACCGGCTGTACGGTCGCCGTATCGTTCTCGGTCCCTCCCGGCGCTTCGACGTCGTGGACCGTGGCCCTCTTGAGCGAGTCGACGGGGTTCGGAGCGACCGGCACCAATTCGTGTGCCGACAACATCGCCAACATGGAGTCGACGACGATCTGCACGGTGAGCGGCGCGACGCAGAAAAGTTGCACCGCGTCGATTGCGCCGACGATCGCCGCCAACACCTGCCTGCAGCTCAAGGTGACCCCAGCCGGCACGCCAGCGGTAGCGACGGTCGGCGCCACGCTCAACTGCACCGACAGCACGGCCGATGGGACCACCAATGTGACGGCCGGCGAGCCAAACGGGAATACGGTGACGTCGTATTTCGGACCCGCGACGACGACCGTCGCGACCGATCTGCTGGCCTTGTGGGTGCTCCCCAAAGCGGTCGCGAAGTGCGCGGGGCGTTTCTCGGTGGATACGGCGCCGAATAACGGTGGTGGGACGCAATCGTGGGCGATTGCGATGCGGGCGACCAATGCGGCGCTTGGGTCGACGGAGACCTGCGGCTCGGCGGCCAAGACCAATACGGCTACCCTGTGTACGATCTCCGAGCTGAACCAGACGTGCTACTTCGACTATACGGCGGTGACGACGCAGGCGGGGAGCTGTCTCGGCCTCGTCGCGACGGCCAGTTCGCCGGTCTCCTCGGCGGGGTGGAATTGGGCACTCGACTGCACGCAAGACAGCGCGGCGACGTACGCGACCGGAGGCCTGGCGTTCTATGGCTCGGCCGCGTCGGGGTCGGTCCAATCGCATTACCTGGGCGTCGCCCGCGGCGCCGTGACCAATCCGATCATGTGGACCAATCCCGGTCGGGCGATCACGACGTGCAGCGGCGCCGACACGGTTGGCACCACGCCGAGCGGTGGTCCGTGGACCGTGACGGCGGTGTATTCCACGACGGGCCTCGACGCCGACACGACGAAGAACTGCGCCGACCTGACGTATAGCGAGACGGGCACGCTCTGTACGATTGCGGCGGGCGCGAACAACTGCGCGTTCACCGGCGCGGCGGTGCCGGTGCCCGCCAACGGGTGCTTCGCGCTCCATGTCGTGGCGGGCGGTGGCATCATCACGAGCAGTGAGCAATGGACCGTGGTTTGTGACGCGCCGATCGCCGCCACACCGACGCCGACCGCGACGAGCGCCGGCACGCCGACGCCGACCGCGACGGCGACGCCCACCGCGACGGCTGCCGTGCTGACGGCGACCCCGACGCCGACCGTCACGGCGACCCCGACCGTGACCGCGACGCCTACCGTGACCGCAACGCCGACGGTCACCCTCACGCCGACGCTCGACGGTGACCGCGACGCCGACCGTCACGGCGACCCCGACGGTGACTGCCACGCCGCACTGTGACGCTGACCCCGACGTCGACCGGACGGCGACCCCCACCGTCACGGCGACGCCGACGGTCACGGCGACCCCGACCGTCACGCTGACCCCGACGCCGACGGTGACGGCGACCCCGACGGTGACGGCGACGCCGACCGTCACGCTCACCCTCACGCGCGACGGTGAACCGCGACCCCTACGGTCACCGCCACGACCGACGCTGACAGCGACACCGACGGTCACTCCGCCGACGCCCACGGTCACGGCGACGCCAACGCTGACAGCGACCCCGACCCTGACGGCGACCCCACGGTGACCGCGACCTCGACGCTGACGGCCACCCCGACGGTGACCGTGACGGCGACCCGCTTCCCGGCGCGACCCCGACTCTCAGCGCCACGCCAACGGTGACCTCGACGCCGACGGCGACCGCCACGCGGACGGCGACGCCGACGGCAACCCCGACCGCGACGACCTCGCCACGGCGACGCCGACCCCGCACCCGCGGGTCGTCGTGATCACCAACTAGTCGTGTGAGGAGTCGACTATGATCACCGGAGCGCCATGAGCCAGAACGCCCGATTAATTTTCCCGAATATGGCGACCGACCCGGTCGTCCATGCGTGGGCCGAGAAGACGTTGCCGGATCTGTGCGCCCAGGCCCGCACGCAACGGAAGACCAAGGAAGAGCGCTGGCTGCACTTCTGGAAGCTCTGGAGCGTGGAGCTCGATCAGCCGTCCTACGAGGGCCGCTCGCAGGTCTATCCTGGCCAGCGCACGGCGCGCCCTCGAGACGTGGCTGGTGGCCCTCCTCCAGACGCTCTTCCCGAACACGGATTGGTTCCGCGTGCTCCCGGTCAAGGATATTAGCGACCCCGCGCAGGTCGCGCGCTGGGCGGCGCTGCAGCACGTGTATCTCCACGAGATGGCGCTCGAGGATGAGTTCCCGCTCTTCCTCCGCCAGTTCCTGACGTATGGCACCGGGATCCTGCGACATACCTGGGCCTACGAGGAGGAGCGGCAACGCGAGTGGGTGCGGCAGATGGCCGACGCGCCGCCACCGGATCCCAACGACGACGACGAGGCCGGATCATCGATGAGGAGGACGAGCCGGCGGAGGCCTACACCCTCGAGCAGGCCGGGACCGTCTGGCGACTCGTCGAGCGCATGGTCGCGACCAAGAGTGGCCCGAGTGTCCGCGCCGTCGATCTCTTCCATTTCTTCGTCGTCCCGCACACCGCGCGTTCGATCAGGGAAGCGACCGCCGCGTTTGAAGATATGCAGGTCCCCTTTCCACCACGTGCTCGAGCGCCACGAGCAATGGATGGATCCCGAGCGTGAGGACTGGGGCCGGCTCTACGATCACCCGGATTGGGAGCGGATCGTCCAGGCGGGCGGCTTCCTCTCGGACGACCTCCGCGCCAGCTATGCCGACCGCTTCAACCGCGATGGCTTCGATCCCGATCCGAACAGCGCCTACACGGCGCTCTCGAAAAAGGGCGAGACGTCACCTCACCGAACTCTTCTGGCGCGGCACGATTCCCGAGGCGCGCGACGAGACCGGCCAGCTCTTCGGGAAGCGCGATTGGCACTTCGTCCTGCTTGAACAACCTCTGGTGCGTCCGGGCGCATCCGAACCTGCACTACGCGAACGACCGGCCGTGGCTCGACGCGCGCATGTATCGGACGGTCGGGAGTTACTACGCGCAGGGCGTTTGCGACGTGATTGCCAGCATCAATCTGATGCTGAACGATATCGGGAACCTCACGATCGACAATCTCAACATGGCGCTCTCCCCGCCGATGGCGTTTGACGAGACGAAAGTGATGGTGCCCGAGGCCTACGAGTTCGCGCCGGGCGCGCAGTGGTTTTTCGACGGCCCGCCGCAGGAGTCGGTGCAGATGCTGCAGATCCCGACCCAGGCGCAGCTCGGCATGGGCATGATGAGCATGATGATGGGCTTCTCGCACGACTACTCGGGCGCGAACGCCGCGACGCAGGGCGTGCCGCCCGCGCGCGGGCAGGGCCGCGTCGCGCAGTCGGCGGCCGGGATGTCGATGCTGCAGGCGCAGGGCTCCGCGGAGATGCTGAGCTTCGCGAGGACGATCCAGCGCGGCACGCTCGAGGAGTTGCTTGCCCGGAACTACCGCTTCACCGAGCAATTCGGCTGCGCGCCGACGACGATCCGCCAGCTCGGCGCCGGACGGCCAGCAGTTGCTGGTCGAGGAAGTCTCGCTCGAGGACATCCTCGGCGGCTATCAGTACGAGTGGCGGGGTGCGTCGGCGATGCAGGAGCGGGCGATGCTCATGGGCACGCTGCAGCAGTTTCCGCATGATGGTGGCAGCAGCTCTCGCAGGTCGATCCCCGCCTGGTGCAGATGTTCGACGCGGTGGCGTTCCTGCGGCTCATGCTGACCGACGGCGTCAACGCGCCGTGGGCCGACGAGATTTTCAAGATGCCGGGCGGACGGCATCTCGGTGTCGCCGACGCTGGAGCACGAATCGATGGAAATGCATCGGCGCGTGATGCCGCATCCCGCCGACCAGGATCCGGGCCACATGATGGTGCACGTCGCGGCGCTGCAGACAGGACGAGCGCTTCCTCACCGATCCGATCGCGCGGCAGCTCCTGATGGAGCACGCTCGAGATGACGCAGGCGCAGATGCAGCAGAAGATGATGGCGCAGCAGCAGGCGATGATGATGGCGCAGCAGGGCCGCCGCCGGGGCCGGGGGCCGGGACGGACCGGGACCGCCGGGACCGCAGGGTGGCCGACCGCAGGGACCGCCGCGGGCCGCCGATGCCTGAGCCGCCGCCGATGGCGCCGAATGGGCCCGGCGATGATGGCGGATCAGGCGCGGCAGACCGCCGGAGGCATGCAGTGATGGGGCGCAGCTCCTCGGCGGCGACGCGCCGACGCGGTCAGCGGCCGGATACGCCACATCGGCCCGGCGGCAGCGCAGCGGACGCCGCAGTGGAACAGCTGATCGGCCGCGTGGCCAGATCAGCAGCAGCAGCGCAGATCAGTGGCGATCCGCGCCGGCGTACTGCGAATGCCGATGCGCGGACGAGCCGATCCGGCGCTGGCATGCAGTGGTCGCAGGAGGAACCAATATCGGCGACATGCACGATGGTCCAGGCAGGAGGCGGCGGCGGCGGGCGGCTGGGAGCCGGCCGTGGGTGGATGGAGTGCCGACGGAACCGGAGTCGGTATCAGGTCGATGGTCGCCTGGCAGGAGGGATACGGCTCCTGGGGAGGCGACAGTCCCGGCGGAGGCAGTCGGTGGCTGGGCGAGCCAGCTCATCAGGCAGATGCAGGGTCCGGCTCAGGCGAAGGCTGGCAGACAGAATCAACCGCCGACCTCGTCCGCAGCGCGGCAGGGCGGCTTCTACAGCGCCCGACCTCTACCAGCAGTACCAGAACATGCGCAGCCGGCGCGGACCAGCGACGCGCTCGTTCGGCAGATGCAGGGCTCGGATCAGGGGGCCGCCTACAGCGCGGCGATGAAGCAGGCGGGCTAACGGCTGAACCAACCAAGGTCATGGCGGCCAGTTCTACGTATACGAGGCGCCGCCGAATCCTCCGACAGCCAGTAGCGGGCCAGAGCACCGGCCGCCGGCGGCAGACCAGGACGCGATTATCGGCGCCAGGCGCCGGCGGCTCGGATCAGGCCGCTGCCTATGGCAACCAGGCGATGAGACATGCAGGCTACACGCCTGAATAATCAGGGCGGATGGCATCTCGATGCAGACGCGGCCGGCGCCACCGCAGCTACTGGCAGGTGCTCGTCGCAGGGTCCCACGGCCGCCGCCAGTGGACTGCCGGCAGTACCGTACGATCAGACTGATGCGGGGGAACCCCGTACGGCGGCGGAACTGCCGGGCGGCGGCCCCGTACAACGCTACCGTGGCGGCTACGGCGGCATGCAGAACAGGGCCCCGAAATGACGCCGAAACCCGAAGAAGAAGCGCGGCGGGCCGCCCGTTGAGTCGTAACCAGGCCGAAGAAATCAGCGCCCGCCAGCGCCTCGCCGGGAAGCCTGGGTGCGGCTGAGCCAGCAGCCCGAGTGGCGGGTTGTCACCGAGTTCCTGACCGCGCTCCGCGACGCCGACATTCAAAACCTTGGGCCCCCAGCGCACCAAAAGCGAGCGCGCGTTCGTCGCCGGCCGGCTCCAGGCGCTGCAAGCGTTCTTGAGTCGGCCTGAGAGCTTGCCATACGCCAACCTGCAGCGGAACCCGCTGACGCCCGAGGCTCTGGGCGACCCGTATGAGCCACCGCCGAACACCAACACGCCCGATGGGACGCACCGGCTGATCGCCGTACCGAGGGGCGGAAAACCTCGGAGAAAGAGACACCTCCGACATGGCTGATCCGACCGTCGCGACCCGACCGCCGATCGACGACGAGCTCACGCTCGACGAGGCGACGTTCGAGCACCTCGAGGTCCCCGAGCTGCCGAGGAGCTCGCCGACCTGGAAGCGGCGAGGCGCAGGCGTACGGCGCCCGCCGATCCCGACGCACCGGCAGAACCCGCCCGCGAGTCGCGCGAGCAGGAGCTCTCGCGACGCCTCCGCGAGCAGGAAGCGCTCTCCGCGCAGCTCGCCACGCGATCTCGTCGCTCCGGAACCAACCGCCGCCGCAGCACTACCAGCAGCCGGCAGCGCCGTGGTCCCACCTGCCCGAGCAGCAGCGGCAGGCGTGGGAGCAATCGGCGCCGATCGTCCGTGCCATCTTCCAAGAGATGATCGGCCCGGTGCTGCAGCCGCTCGTCCCGGCGATTCAACGCGCGAACGAAGCGACGGAACGCGATGTCGCTCCGGAACGCCAGGACCGAGCAGGGCGGGGCTCAAGTACCCAGACGCCGCCGACGTATGAAGAAGTGGCGTCGCAGATGCGGTGGCAGCACTACCAGCAGACGGGGCAGTGGCAGCCGCTGGAACTGGCGTACTTGGTGGCGAAGGGGGCGGGGTTGGTACGGCAGCCGCCCGCGCCGGTCCGGGCGGCGCTGCGCGTGACGGCGACGAAACGGGGTCAGGCGGCGCAGGACCGTCGCCGGCGGCGCCGTGACGCCGGGCCAAGGGCCCCGCCGACGGGGATGCGCCTCACGGCCGATCGGGTCGCCGCCATGTCGGACGAGGAAATCCTGAACCTCGGCGTCCGTGCGGGGATCCCGCGCTTGCGCTTGCAACGACGCGGAGTCGCGTAACGCGCACTCGCGTAGGAGAATCACAACCATGGCAGCCTTTGGTGGCAGCACGGGTGGCACGACCACCACCGCATCTCGCGAACGTACGACGATCGATCGGTTCATTCCGGCGAAAACGCTGGAAGTCGCGAAGTACAACGCGGTCCTCTACCAACCTCGCCCGGCATCAGCCGATTCCGAAGGGCGAGAGCAACACCGTCACCTTCATCAAGACCAATCACCTGGCGCTCCCGAACAATGCCGCTGGCCGAAGCCGACAGCGGGAACGCGACCAAGATGTCCACGCAGCCGCGTCTCGTGCGTGACCGAAGCGTGGGGCGCGTGGGTCGCGATCAGCTCGCTCGGCGCCTACATCGCGCGCGACTCGCCCGCCGACGCGCGCGGCGGAGCGCCTCGGCGTCAACTCGGCGCAGGACCATCGATCGCGAGATCGTGCGGCGTGCTGCTCTCCGGCACCAACGTCTTCTTCGGCGGCACCGCCACCAGTCGCGCGGGCCTCGGCGCGGGCGACGTCATCACCACCGCGCTCATGCGGAAGGTGCGGGCGCGGCTGAAGCGTGACGGGCGCGCCCTTCTACGACGGCAACAAGCACGCGCTCGTCGGCCGGCCCGGAAGTGGTCGCCGACATCTCGGCCGGATCCGACGTTCGTCGAATGCGGCGAGTCTATCAACAGCTACGACGTGCTCGACCCAGCGGTGAGGTCGGGATCGTGGATGGGCTTCCGGATCAACGAGTCGAACACCATCCCGATCGATCGTCGGCGGCGGCGCCCGCGGGCGCGACCGTCACCACGCCGGTCGCGACGCTTCCCGAGACCGCCGTCAACACGTCGGCGGCGGCCACGAACGTCGACATCTTCGTCACGTCGAACGACGTCGACGGGTTCGAGCACACGTCCTACACGCTGGTCGGCACCACGAACGTCGCCGTCGGCGACATCGTGCAGGTGGTGCTGCCGGCGCTCCCGGGCACCGAGACGTCGTTCAACGTCTACATGACCGCAGCAGGCGGCGACGACGCCGGATCTCGACAACGCCTGGCGCTCCAGGCCGAACGCGTTGCCGGCGGCGTCACGCTCCGCATCACCGGGAACGGGCTCGGCGGCGTCGGGCACGGGCGCGATCGTCTCGACCACGGGCCGGATCGCCGGGGTCCCGCCCGCGCCGGTGGCGTGACCGTCGCATCCGGTCTTCTTCTTCGGCTGCGACTACTACGCCTGCACCGAGATCGGGAAGATCCAGACGCCGCGGACGTCGGGCGCGCAGAAGTCGGATCCGCTCGACCGTTTCGAGACCGTCGGGTGGAAGATCGAAGGCTTTCGCACTTGCATCACCGACCAGACGTTCGGCGGTCGGGTCGAGGTCGCGACTCAACCTGAACTGAGCTGCTGTAGGCACACCACGGGGGCCGGAGACGCTACGCTCTCGGCCCCACCTCCGCGACCAAGGAGATGCGATGCGACGAGTACTGCGACGACTGCTGCTCACGGGGATAGCGCTGGCGCTGGCGAGCACCTTCGCGCAGCCGGCGACGCCCTCGGACGTTCACCCCCGCCGGATCGCCGAGCGCGGGCCCTGGCTACGGCCGCGAGAAGCAGCGGTACAGAGTAGCAGCGGCGATGCGCTGCAGGCGCCGATGACGATGGAGGGCGGGCTCAGATCGAGGAAGACGACGGCGGGCGGCTCGCTCCCTCACGTTCGCCAAGGCGTTTAGGCTGCGCGATCGATCCCGCGTCGCTCGGCGCGCGACGCCTGGCGCCATCACCACTATCCGGTGCGCGCAGACCGGGCTCCGAGCAGGGATTTCGTCCTGTGTCGCTTGCCCGTCGCGACGACCGGGGGACTGGGGTCGTGCTCCGCGAGTTCACGCCCGGCACGGACTATGTCGACATCGAGCTGGTAGTCGATGAGCGCATCGTTCACCGATCTGCCGCCACTCACGGTTGCGTGTCTGGCCGTCGGAACGAGAGCGCCCGATGAGCGAGCAAACGAGCGACATCCCCGTCACCGAGGCGGCGAAGAAGCTGGCCCGGCCGCGCCGCCTGATCGCGACCGCGAGAACGCGCTCAAGGCCGAGATCCGGCGCCTGCGGGCTGAGATCGACGCGGCGCCCGTCGCCTCCCCGATGCGCTGCAGGCGCCGCGCGTGGGCGTCCAGCAAGCCGCACGCGCCCGCCTATCGCGATGATGACACCGTGCCCGAGTGGACGACGCCGGCGACCCTCTGCGGCTTCCGGCTCGATGAAGAGGTGACGATCGCGCGAGCGAGAAGCGGACGGCGCGCACCGTTCGGCCGGGTCCCGGTACACGAACGTGCCCTACGGCATGATCCGCCAAGCGTTAGCGCTCTGGGGCGCGTACGCGGACGCCCGGCAGCAACTGCTCATCGATCGCGGCATCGGCCGGGGCCGCGGCTGTCGCTCGGGGAGTGGGACTCTCGGCTCGTGATCCAGCGTCACCCACCAGGGCACGATCGATCCCGACTGCGGCGAGGGGCTGCAGACCGTCTACACGCTCGACGACGGCGCCGGACGAGGCGACACGCGCCGACGCCGCGGCGCTCTGTCAGCGCGTGCTCTGGCAACGGATCCGAACCGCGAATGAACGGAAGTGGCTGCGGGCCGAGCTCGTTCGCCGCACACGCCTGGCCCTCCTCCACGCCGCCCGTGCCAGGAAAGAAAAGGTCGACGAGCAGGGACTCCTCGGCGAGGAGAAGGCGATTCGGACAGGCATGCTGAAGCTCGAGGCCGAGATCCGCACCGACGCGCAGTTGGCGGGCGAGACGCCCGACACGTGCATGGAGCGCCTGCGCCAGGAGGTCGCGCAGGAGGAGCAGACCACGGCGGCGTAAGATGGCGGTCGCGGCATTCACGCAGACCCTGACCGCGCAGCAGATCGTGCGTCAGGCCGACGACGATGCCGGCTCGCCGGGAAGTACCTCGATGTGACCGGCGTCGAATCGTTGACCGCGCCGGCCTACGTCCGCTTGCAAGCGCTCCTCGATCACGAGGCGCAGTCGGGCGACTACACCTTCCGGAACGATCGCCTGACCGATCTCGGTCTGCTCGCGCATGACGACCCTCCCCTCCGACTTCTGGCGCGCGACGTTTCAGGCGTGAAGCTCTGACGACGCGCGCGGGAACCGGCAGCCGCTCCGCATCATGGGGGAAGGCGATCTCCCACGCGCACTTGCAGGCGATGCCAGCAAGGGTACCGGGCCAGCCGTCGGCGTGCGGGATCCTGCTGAACCGCGGCGCTGCGCAGGCGGCACGCCTGAAGGTGCGCTGCTCCTCGTCGAGCCTGCCCCCGATCGCGCCTACCGGGTCGAGCTGCCCTATCAACCGCTGCGCCCTCCCGCTCGGCACGATCACTGTCGAAACCGTGGTTTCCCTACGCGCTCTGGCTCATCAAGGCGCTGGCCGTCGAGCTCTTCGTGAACCAAGACGACACGCGCATGATGCCGTCGCCCTCGAGCGCGATCGGATCAAGCGCGAGATCCAGCGGACGCAACTACGGTCCCGGCATGCGGAACGCGCAACTCGGGATGCATCACCGAACGTCTTCCGCACGCCGCTCGGTTCTAAGCGGTGCGCGACAAGACCAACTCGTCGAGCTCGATCTCCGCGGCGGGCTCTTCACCAATGAGCGTCACTACGCGGTCGGCCCGCGGCTTCCGCCAGGCGCGGAACACCGTCTTCGACTATCGCTATCCCGCGCACGGTCGCCGCTCGGCGGCCCGCTGATTACCAGACGGGCCGTGGATGCTCCGCCAGCCGCTCACGTTTCCGACCGCCGCGCTGACGGCGTACTCCCAACGCGCGGACGTTTCGGGACATCGCGTTTACCGCCAACGGCGGCTTGCCGGTCTGTCGGGAATGGCGTGCTGCTGATCGGCTGCAATCTGTCCGATCAGTACAGCGTCGGTGGACCGACGGCCAGGTGCTCCCGCTGGGGCGACGCACGCGCTTTGCGATCTCGAACACGACGACGCACGCTCGGCTGCTCCGACGTCGTGGGCCTCCCGGCTTCGATCCGCCGGCGGGGCCGCGCTGCCGAAGGGATCACCGTCTTCTGCGCCCGCATCAGGCACGCAGGTGTACTACCTCCTCGATGCGGGCGTCGAGATCCGGAGCTTCACTGACCGACGTCGCGAATTGCCCGCCCGGCGCGGCGCAGCCTCGCGGTGCATCTCCGATCGCTTGTGGATGGTGGGCGGCATCGGACGGGACCTCGCTCCGCTTCAACGGACCCGTTCGACGTCCACACGATCAATCCGCAACAGCGAGATTCATGATTGCCGGGTCGCCGGCCGCTGCCTGATCCCCGGGCCAACTCGGCACGGTCGGACTCGACCGGCGTCCCGCATCTGGTGATCGGGCAACACCAACGGCGTGCAGGTGCTCGACGGCGATCCGAACCTCAGAACGCGGCGCCCGGACGCTCGCCGAGGGCATCGGGATGGCAGTCCTCGCACGTCGCTGCGGTGACGCCGCTATGGGGTCTACTTCGTCGGGACCGACGCGGACCTCTACCAGATCCCGCTCGGCATGCAGGAGGTGCGGTCGGTCGGCGGCGTTTCGTGACCGGCTCGGCATCAACAATGTCACCGGGGCGCATCGAGACCGCGCTTCGCGTCGCTCGTCTGGTTCAACCCGTACTTGTATCTCTATCCCGGCGGCGAGACGTCGCACGCCTACCGTGCTGGAGCCGACGCGGCGACGGCATCTGGGAAGACGTGGGGACCGGTCACGCTCACCAGTGCGATTGTCCGGGCGCGTCGGGACAACCCTCGCGTCGGCCGTCGTCCGCGCGCCCCGCGCCGATCGGCTGGTTCCACGCGCCGTCGGGCGGCGGTGCCGAGCGTGCATTCGATCGACGCCGACCCGAGCGCGTCCGCGGCGCGTTACCTGGCCTTCTGATCAGCGGACCACGGTCACGCAGATCCTGCCGGGACGGACGGCGAGCATCGTCACGGGGCTCGTCAATCTGCCCCACGCCATCCAGCCGATGCGCGTGCCGCTCGAAACCGTGCGCGTCCCCCAGGTAGGCGGCGTCAATGTGACTTGGACGGTCACGATCACCGACGAGCGCGGGTCGCCGACGTCCCGGCGTGCGTGTCCCGAACCCGTGCTGGGGTACGGTACGTTCAATGTGGAAGATCCTCGAGACGCAGCACTTGTCTTGCCGCAGACAGCTCCCGGCCATGCGTGGCGTGAGCGTCACGATCACCGCGACCACGGCCTCGGACTTGGCACTCGTCCGCGCGTTCGTGGAAGTGAAACCGAGCCCGCTGCAATTCTGAGATGGACTCCGACGGAACTCCGATCGCACCGTCGAGACCGCTCGCGCGGGACCGCGACCAGCTGCGGCAGGACGTCGAGCGGCTGCGGCGCGAGTTCGACTCAACCGAACCCCAAGCTCCGGTATCCCGGCACGAAGCTGTTCGTCGACCTCGAGTACCAGCTCTCCACGACAGCACCGACGACGGTGGTCACGCTGGGGCACCTGAATACGCCGGATCGAAACCCTGCCGCGCCTGCTCGCATCGCCGTCTATCGGCTCTCCGCGTACTGCACGGATTCGACGAGTCCCTACGTTGTTGCGACGGGCGGCCTGGTTGGGAGTCCGGGCTCACGATCGGCGTCTATCTCGGCGCGTCCAGGTGCGAGGCCGCCAAGGCGATCGAGGTCGTCTCATCGTCAGCAATCCGACCGCCGCCAACCGCACGATTGCCGCTCGCGTGTGGCGCGGCTCGGCATGGGGTCCAGCAACCACATGAGATACCGACCAATGACGGTGGTGGACTCTGCCCCAGATTCAGCAGCTCTACACGGGCATGCTCGCGGAGGCGCTCCGTGGCCCGACGCTCAAGTACCCGCAGCCAACGCGTGAGACGCCGACCGAGATGCTCACCTGCCTCTACGGCGAGCTGACGCGCGGTCAGCACGAGACGTGTCCACGCTGTCACGGCCAGCTCGGGACGCGTCGGGACCTCTTCGTCAGTACTTGATGCGCCGTTCTCAGAGGCACGAAGGATGCCGAGACCGCGTCACCGAGCGGCCGCCCGGTCGGCTTCGCGTTCGGCGAGAGATCGCGCCCCGCGCCAGATCGGCGCGCCAAAGCTCGTCGGCGCCACTGCCGCCTGCTCTACGTCGATCCGGCCCATCGGCGCGGGCCGCTCGATCAAGCACGGCGGCGCGTCCGCGAAGGTCGGCCGCTTGCTCCTCAGAGTACCTCGTCGCCGAGGGTCTCAGGATCGCGCCCGAGCCGTTCGCGCTCGAAGCTCGAGCAATACGTAACTGG